>JGI24159J19872_10000254_pt1 | contig 41910 bp, 26 predicted proteins | sample Ectturendosymbi4_FD_19872 | JGI IMG/M metagenome (IMG submission 19872) | reverse complement strand
CCTGGCGGCAAGCTTCTGAGGAATCTGCCTGCTTTCTGCTTTCATTCTTCTGCGACGATTAAAACTTGCAAGCATATCTATTTTTCATAGTTATAGGCCACAAACATGGTCGCAAGTAAATCGGTCACAGTTTATTAGCGGAGAAACTAGTTTCGCGTTTTGCAATATCAACAGTACATATAATGTCTAAATATGATGGTGTGTCCACGAACTCAAAATATCACGTCCTTACTTTTTTCCGGTAAAACCGGCCAAAGAACGACCGGCAGGAGCAGCCTTATGAAGCCAGAAGAATCAATGACTTTGTAAGATACTTGGCTTTGTCTGCCCATCAACCGAGTTGCCTGCTCGCGTCGGTCGTTCATATAATAAAGATACCGTGGGTTTCGAAACCGGAAACCAATGTCTGCCAGAATTCCAACAAACCGCTTTCGATTTTCAATTTCCATCGTTTTGCAAGTTCAAAACATGTAGGATTTATTTCCAACAATTTTGTGCACGTTTGCTTTTTGCTAAGGTGCACGGTATCCGGTCGGGGTGCGGGGTTTGTGTAAAGCAGGGTCTCCAAACTTTTTAGTCAGAGGGCCCCACAGGTCCATAACCAGCTTGGGACACCAGGTGGGGCGAAGAGTTTTCTGAGAGGGGCCCAATTTTTTTAAACTTTGTCCAATAGTTTTAAACAACGTCCAACACATTTTTCCAGGGGGGCGAAAAATTTTGCAGGGCGCTTCGCCCCCTGCGCCCTCCCTGGTTACGGACCTGGGACCACATCAGCTATTACACAACACCGGACATCTTACGTGACGTGATTGTTTCAGGATGCAGGGGTGCAGCTGTAAAATTTACAAGCTGCATATGAATTTTAAGTTTGGATCTCCTTGATTTCTCACTTTCTGCGATTCTGCGATTTTTACGGTACTTTAAAAATGCATCTTCTCGCCATACCTCTCAGGATCGTAATTCTGACCAAAATTAACCGTAAACCGGACCAGACCAACATTCCGAAAAGTCCATGTAGTTCCGAGGGTAAAAACGTCTAAATCTGAGCTACACATATGTGTTTGAACCAAAATTTGAAGAAAATTGTAAAGCAACCAAAGCTTCGCGTTTTGTTTGTATACGCACTCATCATGCACTTTTTTGCAGCAAAGCGTTAATTTAAAATTAGCCGTAAACACAACAGCAAAGGTTAAACTTCATCACAACGCATAAAATGGGGAACTGCTTCGCCGATGAATTCAGTGGAACAGTCTTCATTACGTTGATTTCACGGTCTGGGGTCTCTCTGACGTTGAGCTCTTCCGATATTAAAAGAAATCACGCAAAGAAAATTAATTTAAAATTAAAAATTTTTCGGGGTGTAACTGTCTGGTTTAAGACTGGTTGCATCCTTTATCCACAGCGCTGTGGCCAGCAAAAAATGCCCAAGTAATTCTTAGACAAACTCAACATTTCTGCCCTGGCTTTAACAAAAATTTCCCTGATTTCAGTCACATGAAAGCTAGAAAATAGCCATCGGCAATGACATCACTGACCATGAACTCATAGAACATGTCTTGAGCGCGTCAGTTTGAGGACATAGTGATCAGTTCAACAGAGCAATGAAGAAACACTTCCTTAAGTATAAAGTCGCTTTCACGGTGAAACCATTGAAAAGATGGTCTGCATTTAACTAACCCTGCTGTTTACACAACCTGACAAAACATTGTACATCATACAACGTTTTCGCAGCAGTCATTACACAAAACTTTCACTCAGTTTACATTATTGCGTTCGATAAACGCTATTAAAGATAAGCAGCGTGGTCAAAAATTTTGTTCGTGAAAACCCGCTTTGCACACAAGGTCACGTTTATTGGGAGTGACGCTGGGACGAGCTCAACATAAAAGTGAGTCTCGCAAAGCAAACGCTTTCACCTCTTGTAAAACATTTATGAGATATTCCACTCTGAACTTCAACCCATCTGCGACTGCAGAGCAGAACATAATAGTGTTGTTTTAAAGTGCAGCGCTGTTTGCCAAAACGCTGTTTCTTTCGGAACACAATCAACGCCAAACTTCTCAAGCAATTCGGTTTTCGCAGCTGTAATGGAAACTTTAACTGCATCGCAAACGTAAAGCTTCTCTTTTATCTTGCGGGGAAATCCAAAAATAACAAAGGATGGCATTTGAGAACAATGACAAGCATACCTCAAAGAAAGTTATTAACGTCTATAGCAGGCATGGGCAAACTGCAGCCCGCGGGCCATGCAGGACCGTTAAGCTCTTAAATCCGGCCCATTGAATTTGTCGAAATTATACAGATAGAGTCAATTTATTTTTGCATCTCATTTACACTAAGTTTACACAAACAATCCATCTGCCCCCAATCAAGACCGTTGTCAAAGTTTATAATTCACTACGGCCCGCGTGTCGAAAAAATTGCACATCTTCGAATTCGCATAAAGAATGACCGTGTTCCGCATCTGCAGTGGCTAAAATTCCCGACTCGAAAGATAATCTGCTAATACCATATCCTGGTCTCCACATATGGATGGAAAATCTAGTAAGGTCGACAGGGAGGTCATAGACAAGGAAACTATCTGCACCGGCGCTTCAAAAACAGTTCGAGCATGAAAACCAAATACTGGTGGTAAGGTTAAACTTCGTTTGCGGCACAGTAGTTATACATCTAAAAACTGAAGCGTATATTTCATGACAGCTTCCAGCTCGAAAACAGAAAGATGTTTTTTGCACTTGCGAAACCTGGCAACCAAAACAAAGGGGTGGTTTACTGATTTTTTTCAAGACAGCATAGTAAAAATTAAAAGAACCCACAGTTGTTTCTTCTACAGCGACAGTATTTTGGGTGCTACTGTAGCGTGAGGGTCTACCACCTTATGTCGCCTACCCAGGTGCAGCTTAAGGTCTACAGCGTCAGCTCCCTTAGTGAGGCCCAAGAATTGATGGGCCTTGGGTTTTTGGCCTTAAACAAGGCTCAGACTGTCGTTACTTTTGCGTGGAACGGCGTGACCGCCACACTCTTATCCTTATTATTGAAAGGGAATGTGCATATGGTTTGGATTCATTCATATGAGGGGCCTCCTCATAGCAGCCTAAATGCCATCGGGTACCAGCATTCTACACTGAACCACCAGTAACATTATGTGGATCCAGCGGCAGGAGCACACACACAGGCAATTGGGTGATCGTGGTTGGACGCTAAAACGATAATACTGAAGAGAATGCGAGGTGTTAGTCGTTAGCTGTTCCAGTCTCATCTTGACCATTTTTGCTGGAAAGTGATGAGAAAAAATTCCAATGAACTATTTGTGTCATTCTTGGAAGATGTTCAATATGTGTTTCGCTAGAACAAACGTATGGAAATTATGATGACATGTTTATTTTTACCGTTCTTCTTATATTGCAGTGGTAGACCTCACGCTATAGTGCTAACGGGAGGTAGATCTCACGCTATAGTGTGGTAGACCTCACGCTGTAGTAGCACCTTTTTTTGGAAAGGAATGGCGCTTAGCGGTGTTTCCTCTATTCCCGAAATCGCACAGATGGTTTCATCTGCGTGCCCAGAACGGAAATCGGTTGTAATGAAACTGGTGATCTGGTTGCCTACATCGCTGAAATGTATCTTAAACAGAAGTCAAGCACGAAAGCTATTCCACACAACAAACAATTAATTACGGACGTTTAGGCAGACCGTTCAAGTCTTGACAAATAGCATGACAGTTAACTACTGTGTTACGGAAGTTCAGTCGAATCATTCCAGTCTTGAAAACGGGAAACCACAGCAAAGCGTAAAACTCAGGCTCAGTACGGTTCAGTTTCGTCATACTCGCTTTATGTACTTCTTTCGGGAGTGTCAAAAAAGTGGTCTGCGGTGCCAAACTCCCCTCGCTTTCGCTGCGGGCCACGCAGCTGTTTTCGTAGTGAATGCTGCATTGGTGGCGAGTGAATGGCAGAACCGCACGTGAACCGTTTCCATGCAACCACCCATTAACGCCGAGCACGAAGCTGGACAGGCCGTCAGCACCGTTTTTCTAGTCTTCGGTTTGACCTGACCTGGAATCGAACGCAGCCTGCCTACTTTGGCGACGCGTGCTCAACAAAGTGCACAACTTTACCCTGGAGTGAACACATATTTTAGGAAAATCCACTGAGGTGTACCGAAGTAGACCCGTAATGAGATCAGATGTTTGAAACGCAACCGAACATATTTATGGGGTGAAGTCATAACACACACGATGCATTGTATTTTTCACAGTATATTCAGAAACAGTATATTCGTTTCACAGTATATTCAGAACTTTCAATGTTTTTTCACGATCATTAGCAAAATTGCAGCATAGTTACTTGCACGAATGGCGTCCACGTTGCTGCAAGTAGTGTTTGCTGCTAACATGGCAAATAATGAAACAGGATATGAAAGAAATATGAGTTTTACGACAAACCTAAATTTGCAAACCAGAAATGAGCGGACTGCCATATTTTACGATGCAGATCGAGTCCTATATTTGTAAAACTCAGTCCAAGTCCAAACATAGTCCAAAACATTTAAAAAATTGGAAGTCCAAGTCCAAATGAAGTCCAAAAACTTTTTAAAAATTGTCGCAAGTCTTTTCCATCAACTCAATGGAAATCCAGTCCTGATCCTAAATTTTTAAAACGATTTACAGTTCGGATCCAATCCACATCCAAAAAAAGCCCTTTCAGCCGGATCCAGCTCAATCAAGTTCAGTCCATTTCTCATCTCTGTTGCAAACAACTTTTATCACTTGGACGTTAAGTAAGGAAGCTCAGCAGGAGATGATATGAATAGTTCAGCTTCCTGCCCGTAAACAATGTTTATCACAGAAGCAAACATCGACACTGTTTAAAATAAGATAAAGTTCTCGATGTGATGATTGTTACGTTTACTTTTCTCTTCCCAAAGCAGAAGCGCAATAATTTTTTCACTTACTACATTATAAAAACAACAACATGCAACTGCTTTGAGTTAAACAACTAAGCCGCGTCAAGATTTCGCGCAGTGGCTTCAGAAATCTACAGAGTAAAAATCGGATATTCTGTTATGACAAACAAATAAACAGGCATCTTCTGTATTGACTCCATTTCTGGTAAGAGTCAGAAATCAACTATGTGCGCCCTCATTTCTTTTCAACAGCAACAGCTTCAAAGAATGAAGCAAACTTCTAATTCTAACTGACTCGTAGTAATCCATTCCATTGCAACAAGTCAACCATTCTTAGAAAAAACGTAATAACAACTTGGTTAATATCTTAAAAATTTTTGTTACGCTAACGATTCGTTGATGATGTTTTGCAGACGTCAGCGCTGGTGGTCGCGCGTGCGCGTAAAACATAAGTAACATCCAAACTTGAAATCAAGATTTTATAAAACATTCGAGCAAATCTGCTGATAAGAATCTTTGTGAACTTCAATGGCACATATTTCTAGGAAATACCCGAGTATAATTGGTATATATTTTCTGGTACGAATTTGCAAGTTCCAAGTTTTACTCTGTTCCGAAGTTTATCATTTTTCGTTTCTACAGGCTCAGCGCCCTCCAGCGGAAAGTTCAGCTACTTTGTAAAATGCTGGACGAAACAGTGATTGTTTCATCTATTAGTTCTAATGTTTCATGTTGTAAGCCTGTACAGGACACGTTTCTAAAAGAGTCTACTACAATTTAGTGTTCAGTGAAAAGACGACAGTCAGTTACCAAGTTGTAGTCGGACTTGTAGAAACTTTAGAATAACGCATGTATGCTTGGGCATGAGGAACCTGCAGCAGTGGAGCATGGAATGGCAGTCAATTGAATTTTGAAATCAAGTGAATAATTATCAGGGGTGTAGCCATGAGGTCACAGGAGCCGTGGTTCCCCCTATTTCCAACACAAAAATGTAACAAGCTACAAAAAACAGGCAGGTTTTTCGTAAACCATGACACGTTTCGTGTTTTGGTGAAAGTAGGTTCGTAAAAATAGTCATTGAACCCTTTGTTCAATTTTTCAATAAAAAATAACGAAACTTTGTGGTCTTTCAGATATTTGAAAAGAAAAACAAGCTTTTAGTCTCCCCTAAATATCTTGCCTGCGTCACCGTGAATGATCCTCGCGTAACGCAACATTATGGTTGAAATACACCAATAACAGATTTTATTTTTCACAGCATCCTTACCGGAAATCAAATAATTCTCAAAACAAATTTGAACGTGTGGTTAGACAAGCAGTCGGCATGCATCACCCACGCATGTCTAATCATATAATTCTCCATGTGTTTTAAGATAATTGGGCACGTAAGCGCCTTATTCTAAAAATAGACGGATACGTACAGAGCAAACAACGTGGGCTGGGACCACAGCTTCGAATTTTTAGCTTTTTTTACATTACGAATCAATGCGGTCCATTGCAATGATTTTTACAGTCAGTTGGGCAAGTTTTCGCGATTTCAAATACTTTGGGAGATACTTTTCTTTGAGCGGGAACTATAGGGTGGTAATAAGCTTTATTAGACGGGTGACTTATAGCTTCGGAGCCACCATAGGATTGGCAAACAAGGTACTTGTTTTAGAGTCAACCAAAAACTCAGTCTGAAAAAACATTGCTACTGTACGTATTTTCTGATTGCCACGAATAACAATGTTAATGAGAATTTTCATTATTTCACTAACTTTTGTACGCATCCAGCTTGACTGTTACACGATTTTTTTAGCTTGTTTGCTCGAAACTTGTGGTGTCTACGATTTGCTTAGTTCACCAAATTAACTTATCTGATGTCCCCGATTCGCTTGGCCCACCCACGTTTGGTTTTCATATTAAGTGTTTGTAACGTTCAACGTTCTTTACTGTACTACAAGCGAAGTACTAAATTTTGACCTCGTGACATACATTCATAGAAACCTAACGGGAACCTTTTATTCCTTGTCAAAATTGTAGTGCAGTAATTTTTCGACAGAAGTGGTATTTTACAGAAAGAGCTGCACACGTGGTGATGCCCGCAAATTCAGATTTTAAAGGCAGAAAATTTGTATAGTGCGGTATAGCTGGATAGCACTGGGTATTGTCTGCTACTTGGCAATTAGTTGCATATGGGTGGGTTGTGAGTTGGTTGGTGGTATAGGGCAGTGCTCTTCAACTTTTGTCGTTACGGTGCACCCATAAAGATATTTTGACGAACTCATGCACCCTATTTACTGACACTTCCCCCGTGTCGCCCACCTAATTGCGCCCATGTCTGTAAGTACCCTGGCCTAAAAGGGCAAGTCCCCTAATTCAGTAACTCAGCTACATAATTCAGTTGATGATGGCTCATTGTCTGTTGCTTACGAATCACAAGTAACCATCTAATTACAACAATTAGTTTGAAATGATGTGATGCTTATGCAACACACTTTAGAATGTGCAAAGTCTCGGTTAAATCCTGAAAGTCATTGGTTGGTTAATGGTTCATTTTTGCTAACAGAAAGTTTTTGTAAAATTATCTGTTTAATGTGACAAGTTTGTGATGCACCCTTGTGAACCCTTTCTTAGTGGTGCACCCCACGCATAATTTGGTGCACCGTAGGGTGCACCGTGCACACCGGTTGAAGAGCGCTGGTATAGGGCATATGTAAAAAAACATCCATTAGATGCTCCGCTGTCTCCTTGAGCTGATCTCACAAAAGTAATTTTGAAGGGAAACCAGCTGCTTCAAACTGTTCCTCAGGACATCACCCAAGTTTCTGCTCAAGATAACAGAAATGAAGCGGATCAATTGGAAAAACTGATGGACACCACTGAAGTTGCCCTAATATCTGAACTTTGGAATGACATTTTGCAGCACTTCAGTTGCTGAAAAAAAGTTGCCGTAAAGTTCCAACAACCATCGAAATAACACCATCTGTTGGTCTCGTTATGAGCTTGGACAATTTCTTGGACAGATTCCGACGGAAGTTTGACAGTTCTGAGCAGGCCCGTAACCAGGGGGGGCGAAGACCCCTCTAAACTTTTTTTCTCCCCCCCTGGAAAAATATGTTGGACAATGTTTAAAAAATTTGGGCCCCTCTCAGAAAACTCTTTGCCCACCCTAAGGTCCCAAGCTGGTTACGGGCCTGATTATGGGCAAAGTGCACAGGATCGCTACGGCAGCAGCACATAAAACACGGAAGTCGGCGACTACCACAGCATAAGCATGCCGGCGATGGAGAATGCCACAGATGTTGCGGAAAGAATGTCGAGCTAGAAGCTTACGGTCAACACCTTTCATGTCATCATCGATCAACTGAAAGTGCACTACAAAAACGTTTTGAGGCACATTCCATCGTACTTCATGAAGAGCAGCGACGCAATGAAAATACCTTCACCTGGAAGTGTTCACCATACGTTTTCAATGCTGCACACTATTAGCGGGTGCTCATCACGTAAATTCGAACACTGAAGCAACATTTCGAGCTTATTTATCTTTAGTGGCTACGATTTGCTCAGGCAGCGATCCTTGCAACTGAAAAAAGTTAAAGATGTTAAACAACCAACAATGGGCCAACAACGTCTTGGGGTATTAGCATTTTTATGAATTGAAAATATTTTACTCTATTAGGATGATGCCAACAATCTGATTAACGACTTTGCGGACATAAAGCTAAAAAATTATTATCTATATATAAGCATATATATTCAGGTGCAGCATTTAGCTCATCTTCATAGTCAAAAATGTTGGTTGTTCTAAAGATTTGGGTAAAAACTTTACGTTACTAAATTCGAATTATTTTGCTTTTGCCAGCAAATGAAAATGTATGTTTTTTTCACATAAACTTCAAGAAATAAATCCAAGTGCCAGCAAACCTTAACCTAGCAGTGGACGCGGGGTAATGTACTCCGCTTGTTTGAGCACACGACTTAACAGGTTAGCCGCTCGTCAGTAAACTCGCCACAGATCGTGCGGTGCTGGAGCTCGCAATAAAATGTTTACTGGTGAACTTCCCGGGGACTATTTGGACACAGCGCTATAACATACGAAGCGCAGCGTTTGAAGATAGAGGCTTCTGGATAATAGTCGCCCACTTCGGCAACATTAACGTGCCCACGAAGTATTAACCAAACGAGGAAGTTCATGATCTTGTGTTGCTTTCGTGCATCGCCCATACAAAAAACGATATGAGATGAGAGAGAGCTTAATACGGCTATTTTTACACGCACTCATGCTTTGCACACAGACACGTTTCTCCGAAACAGCTAAGTGAAAGCAGCTGTAGAACAAAAACTCTCCATGGCCAGCCTAAGCCGCAGTGATCCTGTATCAAATATCGTGATGATGGCTTTATCTCACAAACGTGTTCGTGAAATTTTCGGAAGATGACAACATTAGGCCAACCGCAGCAAGATTGCCCCTAAATCATCAACATTTGTGTGTCGCAAACACCTCGAAAAAAACTGAAACAAGTATGGCTTGTTTGTGAAAGTGAGTGGCAGGTTTCAACGTGCTTCCTTTCGAGCTACGGCGCAGCGGGAAACGACGTAACTTTATTTAATGACGACCACTGCAAAAAAAGTTTACGTCCCAGAAAGGGAGATGACATTATTCACGGGGTAAGATTAACTGAAGTTTGGATATTCACAAAATAACAGGCAGAGATTTGTGGCCGGCCAAAAACAAACACCTAAACAAGACAGTAATGAAATCAGCCGTTCATCGAGAACAGTACACTCACCGGAGGACGGTCACGCGTGCTTACCGCGTTCGAGTAAAAGGGGACCACAAGAAACAAGTGACGTAATCGTCACATGAAGCATGCAACAGTTTTTAACTAGATTTCAGGAACAATGATTAAGGGCAGCAATGCTTCCAAGATAACGAAGAGCATTGTTCGCAAGTCACAGTTAGTTGACGAGACCACCGTGCGGTTCTGGCACAACAAACAAACTTTTGCCACACAGTTAACGTTCAGCAGTAAATTTAAATCAAGCAAACGTTTGTTCCGTAAAATCACCCTCACCGCTCGCTTGATGCGTTGCGCTGGATCGCAAAAGCGTGTTTTGCTCGAAGCGCGCGTTCTGATCTTAGCAGGGATGGAACAAGCAAAAAGAGATCGATCCAACACTGCGCTTCAATTGCACGGCCTCGGATATCACAGACGTCCTGCAAGCACCTGCAAACGTGCTGTTCTTAACAACGCACAAACGTTGAGAAAGTTCCTTGAAGTAAAAAATTCACGGACGAAGAATATCTTTGAGGTTTTCGAGCTTTTCCTGTAAATTGTGGTAATCTCGAGCAAGGTCAGACTTGGGCTGAACTGACCACCAGCATTGCCACTGCGGTTGTGCGAATATAAGCGTCTTTGATGGACCGCAAGTTATGAGTTAGGATTAAGAGCTGATCGCACGGCTGCGATATGTGGGCTACTACAACATTTGGATGAAATGCAGGTCATTGCCCGCTTGGAGTTAATGGTTATGGTGAAAAGCACAAACATGCACATGGACAAAGGTCAGGTGCAACCACAGTCATCAACAAGGACAGCGGCAAAGAAATGCTGACACGCGCCAATCGCAACAAACAGTCAAGTTTGTGCTGAAGTTCACCAGCAGTAAGCGGTCTAAGAGCGAGCCATGGAATGCACTGTTGTGATTGTTGATCTGACTAAGGTCAAACAATCTCACACCCTATACATTGTAGGGGGTCATCAACTCCAGTACAGGTCAGAATCTAAAACGTGGTTACTGCCATTACCTAATATCTCAGTGTCGCAGGTGTACGTAACACATGTGAATCATCCTCTACCAAATTAGAATCACGGTACACGAGCACCACCCATTGCCTCAATGGTGTGCACTGTGCATTTTTTCAAAGAAACGGGAGTGTGTAGAACTTGTTCTGCACACCGCAAACAGCCTTTTTCCTGGCAGCTTTCAACGAAACGGTCGTTGATAATCAGAAGCCACACAGTAGTGAAGTGGATATCACGCAAAGCTTTCAAACTTTGCCCCTAAGTATGTTTGTGCCGTGCATACCTTACGAACACCTTACGAAGTCATGGCGCTCTCGGGAGCATTAAGCGATTTCACACAAGTGTACTTCGACGAAGTTCTCACACAAGCTGAAATTATTTGTTAGCATCACAGTTTTAATTTCCGCAAACTATGCTGTTTGAAATCACGATGTTTGTCACCTAATTTAACACAATATGTCACTACCACGCAAGATAAAAAATAATCATACCAGGTGATTCCACACAAAGGTTTTTCGATGACCAGCAACAAAACCTTCGCTTTAAACGTTGGACAAGACAACTGAACACGGCCAAAAGCGTTCGTAATACCCTTGCGCATCTACGAATAACACGGCTCAAATTTGATTTAATCGTTTGGAGAGAATAAAAAGTGAGCAAATTACGTCATACATCAAAACAAGATGAAACTAAAATCGCATTCGGGAGTAGAACAAACCGGTCATTAACATTGAAACAGTTGCCAAAATCTTAAATTTTGGATAAAAGTTGAGAACTTTTTTTGGCCGATTTTTTGTAGTTACTGATGACATCACTTTTCCCCTCAAAACGTTTTGCATTTTGCCAACCTGAATAAAATGATAAAATTTCAGACATGATAAAAATATTTCACAAAAGGTTTATTGCTGCATAAAAATGAGACACAGTTTTAAGAACAATTTCAATTTTGAAGGCAATTTTTCACTTGATTAGCATTCTTTAGTTTTTACTCCGCTACTTTTGAAGGTTACCAATGTTTGATTGTCTACTACAGAATTGAGCAAACTTCGGAGCTGCATGCGGTCCTCTACATCATTCTGTGCGGCACGTGCAAGCCTGTAAGCAAATTAGAAAAAATAAATTTTTGTTTGTTTTTATCAAACATCCTGTCCATATGTGATGTTATCTTAAAGCGTGCGGTCCGATATTGGAAGGTGCGCATTTTTTACTTTTGATGGCCCACTGATGCAATCCTCTCCCTGAAAAGTTTGCCCAACACTGGTCTATAAAAAACCACGTGTCAAATTCACCTGAACCCATAATCACCATCGTCTATGATCGGGAGTAGTTTTGCAGTGTTATGCAGAAGTGAAAAATGGACACATCATGATTTTGCTTCGAATCCACAGCCACGTAACTGATGATATGCGACAAAAAGACCGGTATCATGACCGGATCAAATATCTGCAAAGCAGCAATAAACCCAGCGGTTTCGGCAAAACCTTCAACTCGTGATCGTATCGCTGATCTATCAGGAGTTTACACTGCAAAGCTCGAAATCACTTAAGATGCCTGTAGGGTTCACCAACTCACCATCGCTTTGAGAAATGCCTGAACACTTAGGTGAACAGGGAAGCTTATTGTTAAGGTAAGGCGTCGCTGAGTGTTGTTTTACTGACGTAACGCTGCTTTTTTTGCGGAGAAACGCCCCGAAAACCGCAGAAAATCAAACATCAGTTTCATCGCCCTCCGTTTTTCTATCCGCTTGCACTCTTCTCCAGCAAACGCCAGGGTCAACGAAACAGGTGGGTGACGTCAAGGCGGCGAATATGTTTTCAATGCACCTGAACTTCAAAGTTGAGCGAGGTGAAAACACTGGCGCACACCCACATCACTGATCGTGCGCAACCTTCCTTATAACAACCACGCCGTGCGACATACGCGTCAGCAACATTGACTGTTCGGTCTCGCGTTGCGCGAAACAGTGCTTGTACCAACACAACTGGCCGGTGTATTGCCAAGCACATCTGCTGCGGCATCAATGCGCTGTAGCGCCTCAAAATTACCGATGTTTTTCAATAAAAAAATGCTATGTCATAATGAATGTCGGATATTGCGATGAACTGACTTCATGTTTTCGCTGAGCCTTGTTAAGGCTCCTTGCCGGACATTCTTTACAAAATACAGAGAAAATACGCGGGTACCATGCGCAAAACAACCTGAATGCAAAATATGTGGTCAGCGGTTCTAGATAAACAGCAACAGCAGGGTTGCGGAGTCGGAGTTGAAATATCCGACTCAGACTCCAACCCCGACATTTCCAAAATTTCCGAGTCCGACTCCGACTTTCCAAATTTTCGACTCCGACTNCCGACTTCGACCTTTCCAAAATTTCGACTCCTTAACATAAGGGAATGAAGTTTGGCGGTGAAAATCAATGGAAATCGTGGTGAACAGCAAGAAATCTCTGTTNCAACAAAAGTTTCAAAAGAAGTTGTACCATTTCAACAGGAATTCTCNACTTATGAGTGTGATGCAAAAAACGATCCAATTGGATATCCGGAGTCGGAGTCGGACAAAAAAATCCGACTCCGACTCCTAGTGTTGTTAGGAATCCGACTCCACCCAAAAACTTCCGACTCCTTAGGACTCCGACTCCGCAACCCTGAGCAACAGACAGGAAGTACCGATCATGATAGTCAAACACAACCAGCGGTTAGTTAGAAATGGTCAAGTGATAAAACCGAAATTTTGATTGTGTGCAAGCTGTTTCAAAACTATTGAAATAAAGATGGCAAGTGGAAGTACAATGTGTTCTACAGCATCGATAGAAAAACTCACGTAGAGTGTTCCTGCTCCAAGTCACGGATTTCTCAGGAAACCTTTTGATCACAAGTAACATTCTCGTGGCGTTTTCTATCTGACGTTTGGTGCTCACGGTTAAAATTAATTAATCAACAGCATCAAGGGCGTTTACAACAGAAACAGCACAACTGACAAAAATCAGAAGTGCGCTTTTTGATTGATTCAATGTTATAGCTCGCATTCGAACTTGGAAACGTTTTATTCCCTGCAGTAGACCAGTTTATACCTACCCGCATTTTCAACAAACATATATTACATCCGAAGAGTGTTAAACGTTGATACCAAAGATATAATGGCACGCTTGTTGCAATCTGCTTTGAAATTTGACATTTTCCTGTTCAGTTATCAGCAAAAAAGGTTGTTTTCTTGGTTTCGAGTGGGTAAAATGAAACTTCACCACTTTTGGCCCCCCTTCTGAAAAAATATTTTTGGTTGCCCCTGGAAATATCCACTAATTGGCTCCCCCTGGAAAAAATCCTTCCGACGCCCGTGGCGGCAAATGTGAAAGGACTTTATCCAAGCTTGTACAGAGATATTTTGAATGAAGCTCTTGAATATGCTCCAGAGCAACATTTCATTTTCAACATTAAGGCCTACAAAATCATTGTTGAACTGAATAAAATTTGCTTTAACAACGTTGCCACATAACATGGCAACCAAACACATTCCTGAGTTAACGGAATTATAACCGGTGATTACATCACTCTATTACATTAGCAAACATTTGCATTGCATCACTACAGCTGATTACTGGTGTGGTGAGCGTGGCGGAATTTTTTCAGTAGATTCATCGATGATACTTTGGATAACCATATCAGAAACGTTTAATGGACATTCAACAAGCACTCACTTCAGCATTTGCATACAGTGGCTTGGAACTAACGTTTCGCCAAACCTGCACAGCTGATCAGACGGTGAAGTAAAATTCTTCGATGTTAATCACTGCGTAACTTCTGAAGATGATTTTGCATTTGTCACATTTGTCGCTATAAAAACTGTGTAAAACACACCGTGGAAGGAAGGCAGTTCATTAAAACGGTAACCCCCAAACGCGATATTAAAGTCAATCTTATTTAGAGAAAATAAGACTGAGGCGACTCAACCAAAGGAAAGAAGATTACGTCACCAGCCTAAACCGACTTAAAGAAAAAGCGATCTGCTCAAATTTTCTTTTGGACAAAACAAATGACACGATTGCAGTGTCATTAAAATGGGAAGAAAAACTGCATCTCCCAAAATGTTACAGGAAAGATGACCCACAGGTTTGGGCGGCATCACTTTTACACCTGCTAACTCTATCAAAGGAAAAGCATAAATAAGAAGGTGGCGATTACCTATAAACAAATAACACCACAGTCGTAGGAGATGGGGTGCAGGGGGTCTGTTTCACCCCCGCACCTTACAAGTTGGCGACAAACGGGAAAAAGTTGGTACAGTATAATCGGGCAAAAACTTTTCAAGAATTTTTCAAATTTTTTTACAAATTTGACAGATTAAATTTTTTTATACTTTTCAAAAACAATTTCAGTAATAATATTATAGGATCCAGTACAGTGGTTATAAAAGGTTATTAGCAAACCTTTTTCCCTGTTTGGAACCGAACAAATGTTTAAACTGACCTTGTATAAAAAGTCGACACGAAAGTTGTGTGTGCTCTCAAGGGTTGAGCCCTATACCCCAGCTTACACTAATGTCAAGTTTTCTTGTTTTTGCTCATTAGCAGTAAATTAACACTTCTTTTTTCGGGCAAAAATCCGAAAAAATTGGGTAAAAATGTTTCGCACCCCCAAACATTTTTGTTTCCCTGTGGCTATGCCTACTACGATCGAACGAAACTATAACGAAAAAATCCAACTGAAGGTTCGTTAGGACCTTGAAAGCACTGTGGACTTTGTGGTTGTCATGGAAAACACAAGAAACCAATGGCCTCAACTGTTTTATATATATCCAGGCAAAAAATAAAACTTTCCCGCTGAAACAAAACCTGCCATGTGCTAATTATGGTATTTATGCTGCAACTTGGGTGATATCAACAGTATGTTGACCAAACAATGAACAAATTTTCCAAGAGATGGACATCGCACCGAGATACTTGAAACAAACCAGATAAGTGAAATGACAGCGACCAAATGGCTTAATCACAGCACTTGATGACTTTCCACACTGTTACTTTTGTGGAACAACCAAGTTTTGATTCCCTGAATATCTGTGAAGATGATTGGCTTAACAAACTGAACTAATTAATGTTGGAAGCATGATCCTCCGTCGTGTGAAAAAAATGATTGTCTTTTTTTGTCAATTTGCAAAGCACATTCAAAGATAATTTTTTGTCACTTCGTAATTCCCATTTTACCACAAACGCAGTTTGTAGTTAGCAACCCTTTTTAACGTATTAACGTATCATTGAAAGGCCATCCCTGGAGTACGCCTCTCAACCTTTCGATCTCAAGGTCGATTTTCTGCTCGTGCATCTACTGTCCGCTTTGGTTGAGTTAGCGCGATGTTGCTTGTAGCTGCATTTTCGTTGTTCCGTAATTAGCGTCAGATAGTTTTTCAGCGTTATTTAAACTAATTTTATGAGAACCGCCTAGTTTACAGTTGTTACGTGTCGCAGCTTTTGTTTTGATTTACTGATTTTAGTCTTGACTTTGGTTGCTTTTTCTGCTATTGCTTTCAGCATTTCACGTCTAAGGTTTTGCTTGCAGATTTCAGGACTGTGGATGCGTAGGCTTACGTGAAATCGATTTCCTATAAAAATATGCTGATTGATTCGACTGCATCACTTTTATGGAGACTAATTACATGGAAACTTGCACGTTTGCGTTTTTGTGACAGTAAAAAGATTTAAATAGAATGCTTGTCTGATTTTACGCTACTGAATACCATTGATATCGTGTTTCAAGACAGAAGCAGATCATTTAAACTTTGCATCAATTCTGTTTTTAAATGGTACTTTCAGTCACAGAAAACTTCACGACAACCGGCAACTCATGACAGAACCTGAAACAGTATCTGCATGTCACAATATGTGCAGTACAAAGCTCCACCGGTTATACCCTTTGTTCATTCACTGCATAAGTTTCCGAATTTACTCTAAGTTATTTTAGGATCTTGCGCGGAGTGAGCTTCAGATGTGGTGGAATACCCTCAACACCGGGCATTACAGTGCGCGACCTTTTCAAGCCGCGTAACCGATGATTTGCTGCAACTGACCCAAAGCTGAGTTTCATCCCTACCGTCAGTTTGAGTTGGATCGTTGCGCAAATCACAATTTGCACGTAGACTTGTACGACCCGACGAAAAACCAAACATCGCGGAGAATGGACCTGGATAATAACAGGGATGAGACGGAAGTGGGCGCGCGCGAAAACAACCGCCGGTTGCAACAGTGACTGGTTTGCTGCAGGTGACGGTCGCGTCAAAGAACTGCATCGAATGGGTTTACTCTTACAAAAAGGCCAAGATAATTAGCAGATTAGGGCTGCATCAGTGCCTGCGCATCTTACGTGCCACAACCACCTCTTTTCCTTTTTCCAACATCAAAGAGTACCATGTTTCAAAGAGCGCGCACGTCATCAAACTAAGTCGACGTGGATCGCATGGTTCACGGTTGAACAACCACCGAAAAGCGAGTAATTGCGTTGCGCTTCGTCCTCAAAAGAGAATACGGTGAACGCCACGCGTTTTTTCCTGTGCACANCACGCATATGAATTTAAAATAAGAAACGGTCTGCGTAACAAACCATTTCGTAACAAAAACATTCCATCGCTTACTTCTACAGCCAACAATTCATTTATCTTGAATATCTATGAAAAGCGAAAATGTCTACCTCGCATTTTGTAGTTTCAAAACTCTTTTACACTCAACATGAGCTTTGACAATCTTGAAGACCCTTAAAGTTGTTGAAAAACTGTTGAACACCAGAAAAATATGAATTGGAAACGCGACACTTCAACAGATGTTTTTAATTGTCAAAATTTTTGTGCTGATCGCTATCTTCCCCAGTGCGTGCTTGCAAAAACATAATGTTGGCGTCGCTTATGTGAACAATAAGCAAAACACTAGAGAAATATTCTGGAATAATAAACTCTGTCTATATTGTTCGTGTTGTTAAGGATACAGTTGACTTTTCCAAGTCCAAAGAGAAAGGAAGTTTAGCCCCAGCCTTGCAAGAAAGGAGTTGTTTGTGGAAACGATAAAACCTACCTAACACAATTCGCAGCTTATGTCAAAAGACCAAGCAAACCGCTTTTTTCACAAGCTTGAAGGTGGATTGTACCTTTATGGAACGAAAAGAACATTACTTAAAATACACCGACACAAAGACGCAAGGTGCGAACTTCACTGCATACGAGCATTAATATGTGAATGGCTTTTTCTTAGAAATCTGTAGCATTCGATTGTTCAACACTAAACTAGCTGTGGTTGTTGCACACGTGTGGTAGAACCCAACTGCGAGTACCATCACAGTTTCGCGTGGTGTCACATTTGATAGGATAAATTTTTCTTATTCAAGCAGAGAAACAGGATGCTATCTCTTCCTGTATATTGATACATTTTAATCTTTTCCGTTATGATCGCCATTAATTTTGTGCTTTGCAGACGTTAGTACTTGGTCAGCGTCAGGCGCGCAACCAGGGGAGGAGCAACCGGACAATTGTCCCACCCCCGAAATTTTCAAAAACATTGCGAAAGTGCCAATAAGCTTTTTGCTTGTTCGATACAACAAGTTATAATCATTTTTTTCCCCTCCCGAAAATTTCAGCTGTTTCAGGCCCTGATCAGCGTGATGCTGAGTGAAACCATGGTTGCACTACAAAATTTAAGCCGAACGCTATACCAGGTGTTAGCGGTAATTGCATTTTTCTTATCAATCGAGGCAGCGTTAAACCTCACGCGGCAATTATGCCCTCCAGTGGAAAAAGTGAGTTCGCGGTTGCGCAGATTTTATACAGCACTGTGCTTTCCATCAAGCTGTTTGACAGCGTAGCATATAGTCTCTTCGTGTCGAGCCAAAGCAACCCTGCGCCCGTATTACTAAGATTCCGATGCAACACTTTGATAAAGTATGCTTTTAGAACGTAATTTGGCTGAGAAGGAAACGGATAACAAAACTTTGGAAAAACGCGTGTCTGAAATAATTGCACCATACAAACTAAGCCTGTAACCTCTTATAAAAAAAATAAGTTTCTTCCTTAGCAAATATCTCACAATCAGCTGGTCATATGCGTATAGCCCTTTTGCCACTAAAGAACGTGTACACAACCAAGGAGCCTGCGCCAAACGCATTTAAAAACGTGTTTCGTATTGATTCATGACATCTTTAGTTTTGACTGCTGCTACATTATATAGAACTGTTGTCAGGACAACGGAATGGAAAATTTCGTGTGTTGGTTTGATGGCGAGCAATCGCGCATCGGGATTTGCTCAGTGTAGCTGATTTTTCACAAAACCGAAAAACCATCAGTTTTCGCTTGAAACGTTTTTTTCTTAAATTTATTTATAGACATCGCTTACTTTAAAGACACAATCATTGACGAGCCGACGCACGTAAACCGCTCAAAAGAAAACATATTTTGAGGCACAATACATTTGTTGGTCTGCTAAGATTGCAAAAACCAATACCGCCGTTGGTTCTTCTGCCGGCATGCTCGGTGAGATTGGAGACAGAAAGATAAAGAGAAAATTTTTGCTTCTACGTTCTGTCACAACGACGTCACATCTTGATATTCTCGAATAGCGACCACTTCAGAAGCCCTTACGCTGAAGATTTATTGAATTTTTTGACTAAAAAAACAGTCAGTTTAACCGTAGTACGCGGTTTTACTTTTACTTTCAGAAACAGTTCGACAATGTCCAACCAAGAAGAATGCATGACTGATATTTCTGGTCTGAATCAAGATCAATGTTAAAATAACGTTGTAGCCGTCTGCCAATACAGTAAAAACAACACATTTCTTGTGACAGGCGCGCCCGTTGCAGACAAACTGTCATGTTTTTCTAGTAATAGTAGATTGAAATAGATTTCTCAGCAGCACTTGTCGACGGGAACTCTGCTTTGAGTCAAATAATATATTTTGAGGAGTTACGGAACATTTGCCATCAACCTTTTAGTTTGCTGAGCAAAGATACTGTCAACCAGATAATACGCGATTTGCAGCAGCGCCATTTGAAGCGAAGTAAGGTAGTCGGCGCATTGCAGTAGTTACAGGTTTGCAGATGAACGCGGTCATGAACAAAACCCCCGATCGATCCTTGCAACAGACACGTCCAGCATGTGCTACAAACAACAACAGACTGCATGCGCCAAAGACCACACACGTCGATAACGGGACGAAGGCCACCCGGTGCGAAAGCACGGCACCAAACATCTGTTGATAGCGACGATTAACAATGACTTCCATGTCGTTTAGCACCGATTTGCCATAAAATACCGCACTTCAAGTTGCGATAGTGTGAGAGTAGCCAATGCAGCGAAGTGAACAACCGCTTTTGGCAAAAACACTGTAGCGAAACTCACGCATTTAACTGATGAAGTTCACGGACAATTTTTAAAAACGAAAAGACTTGGCCAAAATGGTTGCTTGCGTTATTTCAACCATATATGAAGTGCTTACCAAAAGCGAAAGGTGCAAAATTCACAGCAAGTTTGGTCATTCATCACTGTTGCACAGACAGCAGGCTGTATTCAACGTCAAGCGCTTGATCTCAATGATTACCAAGCACATAAGGACCTACGACTCGAATGGCGATGCGTGCCAAATTTTTCATATAATTTATTCCCGAGCCATTGCAAACGAACTTCCTTGTCGTCAAAAAAATGTCAAATCAGACAGCAACGCCGCTGTTGCTGGTTTGTGACAGAAATTAGCCGCGAGTAAATAAATTTGCTTTAAGTTACTACCAAGACATAAACGCAATTTACTGTGGTTTACTCCAAACAGAAAAAACACCTTTTGCGTAAATCTAATTGGTCGCGTGCCATTTACGAACCTACTGTATGCCACGTTGGGTACGCATGCTCTGTGTTGTGCACCTCTGGCCTAAGATGATGACAATAGTCTGACAACCATTTGAATCCTAAGATGAGTTTTCACTGTTCCGAATTAGTTCTTGAGCAGTCACTTTACTTCTTCAGAACAGAAAACGTCAGCAGACTTTTTTTGACCAAGCACGATAAAATTATAAATTTTTAGAATTACCGAAAACATGAAAAAATCACAATAATGAAAAATGGCAAGCCAAACTGATTACTCGGCACGCCCAATGTGCTGGAAAATTCAAAACACTAATTTCTCTCCTTCTCAGGAAAAAATTAAAGTTTCAAGCTACTGTTTAGAAATAGAGGCTAAAAGATGGTTACACAGTTTCAGATAAAGCTCTTGGATTTCTTAGTCAGCAGGTTCGTCTGTATATTTAAATTTTTTTTTAATTTACGTGTTTGACTCAGGGCACTTCATATCGCACTAGTTAGAAGAACACAAGGGTGTAGAGGTGCTTGAACACATCGCACCACAAAATAGGCGTTAGTTCCGACACGTAAAAAAAGGTTTGTCCACCCCTCTACTAGACTGTGTGTGTGTGTGTGCTTGAACCAGAACTGGCAGGCATACATTGGGATGCAATAGGCACGATACTTTTAGGGGTAATCTACTCCGACTGTCTTGTAAGAATTGAAAACGATTTCATGTTCAACAGCACAATCACAAAAAATATTCAGAGGCCATTGAACACCACTGAGACTGGAACCAAGCACACTATATCATCAGCATATAGTAGGTCAGTGGTTCCCAGCCAGGGAGGAATTCCTCTCCGAGGAGGAATTTCCACTTTATAGTTAAGTTGCCTACTCATTGTAAGTGTTGCACTTCTTTTTTAAGTTGACACTGACTTTTCAAGTAGTTCTGTCACTTTATATTTGAAAGTTATTTAATTGAAGATCACACTTTTTGTTGACAAATTGTGGTGCCATTATTTGACAACAGAGTTTTTTCCCACTTTTATTAATCAAGTTATTATCTTCAATAAAGACCATTGTTCCGATTGTAGTTAATACTTGCCTACGAACTCGAACAGGGGAGGAATGAAAAGTTCCAAAATGAGGAAAGGGAGGATTACATCAAAAAAGGTTGGCAACCACTGTAGTAGGTGATTCACGACCATATTTCCAACAGTGCTTGCTACTCTGACTGTGCCTAGCTGTAGCGAAAACTCGTTAAGGTATACTATACAGCAAATAGATATGGACAGAGAATTCCCCCTTGTCTTACCCCGTTGGTTACGGTGAAGAGGTCTGATGAGAGGCAAGTGCCCCACCTCACTTGCATGGTTTGATTCCTTTACCAACTCACAAGCAGTCTTATCATGCACATGGGTACACTGCGCTCAATTAGTTTTGTAAACAATGGGTTGTGGTTAGTTCTGTCAAACGCTTTAGATGCTTCCAAAATAGATGTATGATACAACACTTTTGAGTAAAAATGTACAAGTCAATGTCATGTTGAGCTCCAAGTTCGTTGTCAGTGATGGCATCAAATGGTGGGTTGCAGGATAAAATGAAGATTCAAAATATTTGGAATTAATGGTTGCGAGAGAAACAGGTCTGTAGTTACCAATACCACTCATATCACCATTTTTATTTTTGCAGAGACACAATAACACTTATATGCATTGTTGTGGAAATTTGCCATATATTACACACACATTGTAAAGAATACTGAGATAAAAACACACACTGGGGTCAGCATAGAGTAGAGACAATGTTCTCAGCAAAAATTCATCTTCACTAGCAGCACGGTTTAGTGGAAGCTGACGAATTAAGGATTCAAGCTAATCACTGTTGCCCGTAAGATTACTAATCTCTTGCAAATTTTCATGGTTGTTTAGATTTTGGTTGGTTTACATAGGTGTCAATATTGCTGTTTTTTGATAAATTCAGTAAACTTGGCAGTATTACTTTCAACATCGGTACAAAAGCTTCATATTTGTTTGCGATCCCCACCTTTGATGTGCCATGGATTTCCTATTTCCTTTTCTGATATTTTGCCAGAGCTATGGGAGAGTGTTCCTGCAAGATATTCCCAAGTACATCATCTGCTTTTCGTTTGCCTTACCACAGGTTGTTACCGCATATTTGAAATCTTTGCGCCGTTCATGTTGTCAGAGGTCCACTTTAGGGTCGTTACAGCAAAGGTGGCCGGAGTCACATTTTCAGACTACGACACAGCTCCTGTTCAAAAATTTTGAATCCGGATCCGAAATGTTTTCAAATTTGAAAATCCGACCCCTGCAACCATCGACGTAGCTGAGATGCAACAATGTTTGTACTTCAGCAATGACACTTATACAGACCGCACAGACTCCCGCTGTTCTCGAAAATACAAAGTGACCCCGGATACGGGTCCGGTTTTTCACGAATTTTTTACTCCGGCTCCAGGTCCGAAAAACGCAGGATCCTACAAGAGTCGAATCCGGCACTCCTCCGAATCCGTGACCACCTCTGCTTTACAATAAAAGTAAAATTTTCTGGCAGCACAGTGTTTCCCACTCAGAACCACGTTCTGCACAGGGGTGACGCCTGGGTGGTGCACTATTAGGTATAGCTTAATTTACTTCCAAATTTGCTTCCAGTTTGAGTGACATAACCATTTCGCTGGATAATTGTTCGAACATATCGACGTGTTTTTGGTTATTGCAGATTATGCATGTCTAGTGCAATTTAAATTCACGACAAAACATCGAATCACAAAATTTGTAATATATTACATTCCTTTAAGTCATGTATTGTCGCATAATGTGACGAAGTGACGAAGGAAGGTGCTTCCAAAGGAAGTTCTGAAAAATCAAGCAAGTGTGCTTTATGCACGTGTTACTTAGGGAGCAATTACGCGTTGTTTGTTGGATTTAGTCACGCTTATAGTAAAAAATTCAGCTCATAACTTAAACAGTTTCTTAATCAATTTTTCTTATACATTCCACGCTACATATGGGTGAAAACAAGTTAATACTTCCATGTGTAGTTTCTGTCAACGTTACCTAACCCGAATNTGCCACCAAAAACTAAAATGTGTTCCTCCGATACCACACCAGGTTTACATTGTATCAGNCCCAGCTCATTGAACCGACTTGCATGACTAAGTAGGTCTCCAAAGTCCTGCGAGACAGTGACCCGCGAAGGTCAACTTGGCTCACAACGACATTACAATGTCGTTGCTCAGCTATTTTTCAAGCGATTGTTGTAAAATATCCTAATACGTCACTCCAATATGCAAGCTCATTCAGCGCATAAGACTGCACTTTTCCTATTCGAAGGGGACCAAACAATAATATTAATGCAGTCTTAAAACGTAACGAGCACAGCTTATGGTTTGTAGCACATTAAATATTGCCATAGGCGTAGGGGGGTGAAGGGAGGGCTTAGGCCGCCTAGCTGTTTCGTTTTCGGGCAAAACCATTTCATACATGAAAAAAAGTTTGAAGCGAATTTGTAATCCTTCAAAAATATTGTTTGTTGATTTGTTTTTTGGCAGTAATGGGGTAAAAATTGCATTAGTTGTGTGTTTTATTACATTGCAAAATGTTTTGAAAAACTACCAATTGGGCATTAACATACTTTNTCGACCAAATGCTGTAACACTCCAGGAGTTTTTGCCTCCTGCTTATTTCTTGAATATTCAAATTTGTTTTGAGCAGAGCTTTNAACACCCCTACTTTCGTACTGTTCCTTTTTTCTGGTGATTTATTAATGCATTGCTTTTCAGTTCCGCAGCAAAACGGTAACTTTCCCGTGAAGAAACGGCAGATACCTTAGTATATTCCTATTCAAACAAAACAACATTGTATTAGCATCCTCAAAACGTTTCTTCATCTCTTAAAACTGGGGCTGTGGAGCCGGAGTCAAAAACTTATCGATGGAACCGGAGCCTGAAATTTGGGTTCCAGTTCTACTAACATAGTTTGTGGGGCAAGCGAATTGTGCAAATAATACAATGGTTTTTAATTTTCGATGGACAAAATGGTTCTGGAGCCGGAGCCCGTAATTCAGATGCCTGGAGCTTGAGCCTGAAATTTGAGTTTCGGCTCCACAGCCCTGCTTGAAACCATATTACGTTTACGTAACAGTGCAAATGAAGTATGACCAGGCACCAATGCCATCCCCAATTTCTTTGTGCCCAGAAAATTTTTTACTAAAACATCATAAAAACAACAATCTTGTCCCCTACAAATGTTTTGTGCCCCCCCAAACCTTAATACCTGGCTACCGGCCTGAGTATGGCGTTCTAGCGATTAAACGCTGGATGGTATCGTTTGTCAGATAATGCCATTTTACTACAATCACGTGTTCAGGGGGAGAATCCTTGTCAGCGATAACACCACTGCACAGATGACCAAGATTGTGCTTTACAGGATTAAAATCTTGTATCGCACCAAAACGTTTTCAGGAAACGTCTTTAGCATCATGCGGTGCACCGCGAGATTTCAAGCGAAGCGATGTCCCGATTTCAAAGGACACTCTCTGAAGCCGTCACCAGCGCATTGATCAGACGCAGAGTTCCCTCTTGAGGTGGGCAACTGCGCATATCCACCAGAACATTTCCGCAGTGAAATCTCATTCTCGCGCACTTGCAGCATTCCAAATTTAATAACATCGCATAGCCCTTTCAACGCTTCACCGGTTGTGTGTCGGCATGGTTGCGCAGGTGCATGCGCTCAGTGCGCAACAAAACAATTGCTCTGTGTAGAATTTTCTTAGAGGGAACAATGATCAGACGAGATGCGCGCATTGCCAGTTTATGCCATCTGAAGATATTTTGACAAGCCTGTCATAACGGGAGGCGAGTACGACAGGTTTTGCCAGTTGCGCTCACCGTCTCTTCATTCTTGTCGTTCACTTCGCACGCTCAGTTACTGCTTTCCGCTTTTTCGTGCAAGTTTCTCGCCCCTTTGTTATGGTAATATGATTCCCGCTACAACGATTACGAAGAAAACAGCACCTTTCCTCTAATTACGTCACTATGAAACTCTACCTTTCCTTTATTTTCGACCTGTGAGGATCACGGACTGTGTGTCTACTGCATTTTTCAGCGGTCTGCATCTAATTCCATATCACGTCACAGCATCCACGTATAAAGCTAGAACTGCGTTCGAATAGCGTTGATTGGAACAAATGGATAAACACAGCGAGTAAAAAACGTTTCCAAATGTTGGAAGCTTCATCATCATTAAGAATAAACAATATGCAAATGAAAAACTTTTTGGGAGTTTTACCAATAATACTGCATTTGTGTTGGATTTTCTCTGCAAACAAAACGAGCAGGTAATCTCCCCATGGCTCGCGCAGCTGAGGCCACAACCCTACTAGTAGTTGAGTTGGTTCAAACCTTGCACTGGCTACTTTCCTGAATCTGCGAGTCCGTAGTAAAGACGTTCCGACGCTTCATAATGGTAAATTTTCTTAAATCGCAGTTTTTTCTGCTACAGTTAAGTATAGGCATTGCAAGTATTCTAAAGCTATTTCGCGTCGTCCCACTCGNTTGCCTTTCGGCAGTTGTTGTAGGAGGCGGGGATGCAAGCGCACCCCCAACAGTTTTGATTTGTTGAAAATCCCTGAAATTCTTGGCAAAATATATGAAAATGTTCGCAAACTACCTGCCATTACGGGAAAAAATGGCGCCCAACGTGTGGAAAATCACATGAAGACCTTTTTTTGGAGGTTATCCCAAAAGATGTTTGTGATCTGTGCGGGAGAAAATATTCGCACAAAGAATTCCCCAAAAAACTTTTCGGGCAAGTTTGGGGTAATTCGGGCAAAAAGTGTTTCGCACCCCAAAATTTGCTTGCGCCTCCACCTCTGCCTTTCGGAAATTGAATTCTGTTAACACTAGCGCGGCACACGTGAGTGGAATCATCATGAGGTTAACTTTCGACGTTTGCTCTTCCTTGCATTTGACCTGCTGCAAACGAGAGGACACCGCTGTAAGTTGGGCAGCCATGACAAGTGAAGGATTTTTTGCCTTCTTGGCACCAGTTGCATTTTTCCGCTCAGCTGCACCAGAAACCCTGGCACGGGCGCACTCTTCGGGTCAAAAAGAGCAAACTTTGGCACTGCTCGGTTGGGAGAAAACAAAACAACAACTGATTTTGCTAAACTTGTTCCACAACATTCAGTAGAAGTGCCTGACCAACGAGCCAATAAGACGTTTTCCATGTTTCCTTACAGCTCGTTTTCAAAAAAAGCTACTATGCACTTACATTTTTTTCGATCATAGACCGAATTTATTTCTAAATGACCGAAAAAATATGTCAATTCAGTCGTGATGCCCGAAAATACAAACTAATGAATACTGTTACGTCGGGTTTTATTATACGACTATGGGAAAAATGACCGAAATGTCTCAGCGAAACAAATAGCTGCGCACTCTCGTAATAACTGAAAAAAATAAAATATTTCGGTTCAATCATGAGTTAACGAGATATAAGCAATGTTGAAAAACAACTTGTCTAAATTGTTCAACTTTTGCAAACAGCAGCAAAAGTAGATAAACTGTTTGGAAAATTGAGCGACTTGAAAAAAACTTCACTTAGAAACAATACCAGATCGACGTACAATGGACAGGGACACAGTCTTTGGAAGCGACTCGACTTCTTCCGGTGGGTCGTGAACTGCTCCTGATTGAAGAGTTCATGGAATTAATGACAAAGTTAACTTCAAAGCGTCATTTGTTATCTTCGTGGGAGGTGGCCATAAACGTGTCCACAATAACCATTGGAAAGCAAAAAAGCCGCAAAGCGTTGGATTGAATCGGTTGTCGCCCACTGTGACGATATTTGCTACGATCAAATTTAGCTTCCGCTGGCATCGGGTATTCCCCGTGTCAATCAATAACCGCAAGGCGACTTCACGGCAAACAAGCCATGACGCAGGTCTAATAGTGTTACGTCAAGGTGCTCGGGCTCCTCAAGTTTCAACGTCATTGCTATGGACTTAACAGGCATTGATGGTGGGATGGCGAACAGGGGTGAACTGAACCAGGAAGAAGCTTACAGGTGAAGCAACGTCAAAGCACTGCCTTCAGAATAGGGATCAAAGGGTGTTGGACAGGAGCCCGCAGCGGGCGTTGAAAGAATAACAGCAAACATTGAATGGTGGCAAACACTGCAAAGCGGCAGGAACAGCCCAATGACCCGCCATTGTCTGATGCCAAACACAAGGAGAAGCGATATTATCGAGCCAAGCGCACAAAGCATCCGAGCGGAAGATCCGGGGATGCAGTCGCAGGAGTCCAAGTTATCAGCAAGGAAATCGCCGCGAAGGGGGGTGCGAATGACGAATTGCCGCCAATGAAAGGCCTGAATAGCAGGTACTTTTCACAGAACAGTGACTTTTCCTAAATTGACAAATGTCTATTCGCGTTTGGTCCTCGCTCGTGATCGACGACCGAACCGACGCTGCACAACGCGCGTCCAAACCAGCGGTGGCTTTTGAGCGAGAGCTGCAGTTTTTCCTTCTCTTATCAGAGGCGACCAAGAAAATTTCACGCCCACTTTCATGGGTAAAGTGCTTCGTCGCTGAACATAAAAACACGAATATTTTCTCCTCGGACGCCAAGCGTTGCTCACAATCCATTGAATAAATGGTCGCATGGACACAACAAACAAGATGCTTTGAAGTGGCATTACCTGAAAAAATCGTCCCGGAGTAATTTAGCGATGAAGTTTCTTACAATGCTGGGACATTGAAAGACACAACAGGAATCAACCAGACNGCGGACATGTTTGCTCGAGATTCTGTAAAGGTGACCTGTCTGCGCACCCATAGGTGTTTATATTATGGGGTCAAATTACTGCGTCTACAAGCAAGACGTGAAAATATAATATTGCTCGTTTTTCTTCGCAGGCAGAGATGTCAAGGGATGAGCAAGGACTTTAACAACACATAATGGCAAACGAACTGTTAAAACAAAAAACCGCACAAATCCAAGTTCAACGCTTCCTCTGCAAAGTCTTTTCCATCATAGTCAGACAATTTCTATCGCTTTTTCGACATCCACGGTTCGTAGTCTGGCAGAGCACAGAAGATCTGTAACTGCGCCAAGAAAACCAAGTTGCAACAAACCAGCAGTGAAACTGCTTTATTGCCGTTTGATCAGCATCTGTATTTTTCTTTTTTCAGGTAAATGGCAATTCAGTTTTACGGCGCGGTTGTCGCTTCCACAAGAGGCATCACCAAATGCGACGGAGAAGCAAATGGAAAGACGTAGTCCTGTCAACTCCCTTGCGCCGCTCAGGAAGACCGATGCGATGAGAAACGCGGCAAGAGGGAATCTTTCCTCATGATTGCTTGGGTTTTTTGAAAGCAGGAGGTTCGTCATCGTTCGACTCCGGTTTCTTGTTCCCCCCCACCAGCACGTGACAATCTTCATCTTCCGATTCGTCGTCGCTCGTTTTGAAGATGGTGTTTGGTTGGGTTCTGCAGAACAGAGGCAGGGCGTGATTGGATTTCAGGTCGAATGAAAACCGTCCAGACAAACGACATCAAACAAAATGAATGTGCGCGTTGGGCAAAGTGCTCACAGTAAGGATTCCAATCACGCAAAATTAAGAGGAAGCTGACTGTGTGGGTCACGATGCTTCATGACACAGCGTCGTCAAAACTAACAAGCAAGACAGTCGCATATGACAAATCAATTTTTCATTTCTGTTCAGCTCCATGTACGCTTTTAAAAACTGTTAAGATGTGGTCTTAACAGTTGCAAAGCAGAGAAATTGGCAAAACATACAACCAGACCACCAGATAGACGAATTAAAAGCAATCTAACAATCGATAAAAAATGGGGTAAACGTTTACAGTAAGTTTTTTTTTAATGTTGCACTGGAGCAACAGAGATTTGTGCGTGGAATGAATGAGATTAGAGAGGCATCATCATCAGCCAAAAGAACATGTCTAAGCAGAAACCACCAAGCGTCCTTCACCCAACGAAATACCGGTAAAAGTAAACTTAGGATAAGACAACAGTGAAGAAGACTACAATCGACAAAAAATGAACTAACATAACACAACCAAAAAGTTTGAAAATATATCAAACACACCAAAAGTACGATTAAATTTTTTCACAGCAACCGCCAGTAAGCCCTACAATATAGAAAAAGAGGGGAGTTCACAAGCCAACCGATCCAGAAAGATTAACCTCCCAGTCTGAAACAACAACAACAACAATTTTATTTTTGGCCACGCTAGTAAACTTCTCAATACAGACAGTAAGGCCGGGAGGCGGCGAAAAGACACTCCGGTCATCCCGTCTGCCACCACCCAATCGCTTGTTGCCAAACACCCTAAGCGAACACGCTCGCTATAGCCCTGCGCAAACCAGCAGAAGCGAAAGCAAAGAACATAGCATAGCTTTAACCTTACTCAATCACGCTTGCAGAATCCAATAGATGAGCAAGACCAACCAGAGCATAATGCAAACTTAAACAAGATCGTTGAAGTAACGAATACGGTACACTTGACACACAGCACAAACGCCACCAAGTACCTGGGAGGAAAGGATTTTTTAGAATAAAGAAAGCATAGCTTCGGCACTTGCGACTTGCTGCATCAGAAAGTCCTGTCTGTGTTTATTTGCGGCCGCACAGTGAAGCCACAAATAGCATTTCGTAGCAGCTGAAAGAGACAAGAGCAGACGCATTGCGTGTTCAGAAAATCCGTTCGCGACAACGCGGGGATTGACAGCTCTTAAGATCACCAACATCAGACGAATGCCACCGTGAAAAGTCAAAACACAAATCCTGACGAGAGCTGATTAACACATCAGGCGAAACAGTGACTCGACCAATGCACAAGGGGGAACGGCAGGTGAGGTCCTCCGAATTCCGTTTTTACAGAAAATGTAGGTGAACCTCGCGCGAGTATCACACACCAAACAAACGGATGAGCTTGATCAAAACTCGGGTCTGGGAAATGTTGCGTAAAAATTTGAAAAGTAATACACATCATGCACCTTGGATATGCGCTCTGCGCTGCGCAGGTCACTGTTTTTAGATTTTCCCACAAACATGCAGAGCTTTCAAAGCTCCGCTTCCATATTATTATCCTCAAACTTCAACTTTTCTTGCTCAGACAAGGTTGTTTACGGTGATAGTTGACAAAACACGAATAAGCAGAACATTTCGTAGCCCACACAGACAGTTTGTCATAGACATGTGCAATTTGTTATGACGTCAATTCTTTAGCACCAGCGTATTAAACAAGCGCTTGCAACGAGTGGACTTTAAGTCTGAGGTTGTGCAGACAAAGAAAGATCCCAAGACAGAGCGCGACAACCGCATTTTCGCAAACACGCAACAACAAAGAATATTCCCGAGCGAGCAACGGCCAGGAAAGAAGGAATAAATCGTTTTCCCACGGACTCCGCCACGACGGATCATCCATTTTACTGAAGTGTTTCGATGTTTAACGCCGGTAAGTCCAGTAAATAGCAAGCGTCAAATCCGACGTCTTGTCAACAATAAACTCTACAAGGAAAAGCAGTCGAAGAACTAAGATGCTGCTATTTCATGCCGTGAGCCAGGGAATCAAACCGGCAGTGCACTCTCCGAAAAGACGCTTTGCTGTTCACGTAGCACAACATATCCACCGCGGGATCTGCATATGTGACAGAATGGAAGGCACTGATTTATTGCTCCAAGCAGGCGAAAACTGGACCGTGACTGACTGCACGGTGTTGCCCAGGAAAATGTGATATTTGTGTAGCGGCACAAAGGAAAAAACAAATACGCAACACACGCCAGCCAGAGCTGACTTTTCGGAACACAGGTCGATTAAAGTTACGGTGGCGGAAGAAATGCGTCAATGAAATACTAGAGTCATCAAACGGAGAACAGCATCTATTTTTTCACAGGTGATTGCGAGTAAACATACTACAGAGTCGCATTTCTACGTAAGAGCTTAAGGCGGGCTGTTGCGGTTGCGATGAACCGTCGTCTAATTTATAGAAAATTTTGTAAGTGGATGAATGACGGGTTCCATGCAACGAACTTAAAGCAGTGAAATGTCCGGAACCCGGATCAAATTAGATCATAAAAGGCATTTTCATTCCACCGTTTGCCCGACAATCTGCTTGGCAACTGAAATGCTGAGCTCAGAAAATTAATGCTTGTGAACCCTTTACTACGAATTCCGCGTGTTTGACTAGTAAATATTTTCAGTCAGTTCAAACCCTGAAAAGGGTAGAACAGACGAAAGAAGACATCTCGGGAGTTGCACGGTATATCGGACAAAGGCGAACCATTCGGCCTTTTAACATTTGCAAACGTAAAGCTTCAACGCTACCTCAGCAGAACTTTCCTACGCATGTTCGATCAACAGTCACAGCCACAACGGACGGTGGAAAAAGCTGAATAATATTCAAGAAACAAGAGCCCTTCACGTCAAAGGGTTTCGCCACTTTTCAGCAAAGTGATGATGACTGCTCTATTCGAATGCTGGAAGCAACCACAAGCTTGATGTTATGAAAGTCCATCAAAACAGGAATTGTCTACGTCAGTAAAACCTTTTTACCATCTGTTCTCAAGTACATCATATTCTTTCAAACATTAACACATTTTGTGAACTTAGCACAGCAAAATTTAAAGCAAAATTTCGCTGGTCAAGCTGCACAAAAAAATTCACATGTAGTGACAGCGCATGTACTTGGCTCATAACATTTTTGCACTGGTCGCGTCTGAGACGTATTGAAACATATTTGCGGAGGTAAAGTGCGAACCAAGGGAAATAAAATAGCAGCTCTGCACGACGCCTATGACCTAAACCAAAAACATCGCAACGCGCAGTTGTTACAGGAAAAACACTCAAAGCAAGACGAATACTTTCGCGACTTTAGCCGATTCAGCGTAATTTCCCTGTGGAAACAATCGCACACGCTTAATCCATATCATGAGAACTAAGTTTAAATATAGATTCAGAAAACGAAAATTTTACAGGATCGGAAAAGAACAAAAGAATTGAAAGCTGACAAAAGATTAGTCACCGATGACGAAAAGCGATATTCTTCACCTGAACCACCGGAATAGATTGAAAGAACGATGTATAATGGGAAACACCGAATCCTTACTTCTTTAGCAGGCATGGTCGGTTTTTAAGAGCTTAAATTGTGTTAGGAAACAACTTCCACTTTTGACATTGTAGCCGGTAACAGCTGGCACTGTTCTCCTTAGTGATCGCAACATACCGCTGATGTTTATGTGATTTGAGAACTGCGATGAAATCATCTTTGTGTTGCTCGGGTTATTGACCCTTCAGTTTCTTCGGGATAAAACAACCCGGGAGTAATTTTGCTTCCGCCGCGAACAAATTACGCTGTCGCCACGCAAGTACTTCCAACGGAAGTTTTCGTTTACCGAAAAACTGTCGAAACAGAGATATAAGCGCGAAGACATGTCAGATGTTATGATTGTTTTCGAGAGAAACCGCCCAGTCATTCACTTCGCGTTTTCGCACAAAGCCAGCATTAATCTTCGTCATTGTCTCGATTCTGCCCATGAAGTTTGCCGTATTACGCGCGCAATATCCGCGCGAACGTCGCGAAATCAAACTGACAACAAAAACGCTGACGTGAGCAGCGCGCGAAGCTCGGCTGAGCGCAGAAGCAACTCAAAATATTTGCCAACAACACCGGCACAACAGGCGCATTTAGATGCCAAGGTTTTAAAAACTACGCTGCATTGCTCCGCATCATTCACCCTTTCCCGGCGTCCGACAAAGACTAAGATAGTCCGGTGCGGGTGGGTGGTCCGCACTGCATTAATGCGCATACCGCAGACAATCTCACCGATATGGTTCACTGGAAGGACAGCGTGTGAGACAAGACGTGAACCGAAGTCCCCACGTAATAAGACGAATGCTCGGCAGACAGATAGTTCAACGATAACAGCTGTGAAGTGCACATCCACTACGTTGACAAAAGGATCTTTCGGCACGCGCTTACTGTCACGGAATATGCATCGGGAGGGACCGAAGGAACAGGTCGCAACCATTTTAAACAAAACGTTCGAACACTTCTGCGATCAGTAATAAATGTCAGCTGCAACTGTATTACAATTTTATGTATATCCTTGACTTGGGTGTTGCTGCGTTTTCAGTTTCACATTGTTCAATGCAACTGCAGTACGGTCCTAGTCACAAAGCAGCGGTTTAGCTCGACACCTCGCCTGCAAAAATCTTTAAAAATGATTTGGCAACACTGGACCGAAAATTTTTAAATGCATGACTCTTTCCAGCGGTTGACACGAGGTATTTTGAACCTGCTGAAGAGTTTATGCAGATTAGCGCAAAGAACGGTTCACGCTGACATAGCAACCGACTGCAAGGAGCAGCTGAAACGAATTAGTAAAAATTTGCGATTCCTTTCTCGCCGCCCACACAAAACAATCAGCTCAACAACAACCGGTCGTGCGCTGAGTGAACTGTCGGCCTCCCACCAGTTACAGGAGGTCGAATCGGCTTAAAACCACCGTCAGCGAAAATTAGGTCAAGAACGCCGATGACCGCGAAAAAATGAAATCAATCAAACCTCGGCCTTACTTTTGGTAAGCGTGAGCGATCCATCTGGGGTTGGCGGCCGCTTCGTCCGCGTGCCTCAAGATCGCTTCGCGAGGGTTGGCGTCGTCAGCCGTGTCCTTGGCGATGTTCTTCATAATGAACGAAGCGAGTGTGCTGCCGTGCGCCTGCAACCGGCCACCAGCACCTGCCGGAGAAATGTGGTCAGTGAGACGAGAGCAGGAGACCAAAGACTTGCATGCTGCTTACGTTTGCACAATATTCAATTGTATCTACAATCACGGGACTGGTGAGGCCGCTGGTGTTTCCAAGGTTCTTTTGAACGAGCTAACTTGCAAGCCACGACCCGCACGACATTCGTACAAATCTACACGAAACCGTTTCGCTTCCTAAGAAGATCTCACATCATGCGACGATACTGACTGTTTGATGAACACGGGAAATATACTACACGCGCTATCAAGCATCAGGCGCCACTGGAAGTGATGCGAAGTAAACTAAATCAGTGAACGGAGAACTACTTTAAGCGATACAAGCGGCTGTGGGTCGGGCATATGCTGCGAAAGCGCTAGTGTTTCAGCCGAGCGAAGTTTCGTGCGTAAGGATTATCACGCGGAACTTTCACAATCGATGTAATAGGCTCTTGTTTGCTTTTTGCACAGAAAGCCATGCCCAAGCGGTGATGCAGGCACGGTAGAGAAGATCGTTTTACTGCAATCCGCTGCCAACTGTTCCCAAACATACCCCTCGCCTATCTTCACCGTAAACGCTTTATGCTATTTTGGAAAGCTTTTCACAGATGATTTTACTTCAAGCTGCTGGTTCACATTAAGACTAAATGTGCACCAAAATTAGACTTTGCCGTGGTTTTGGATTTAGAAGATAATAGGACAGGGCGGACACGTTGGTTGGGTCGACTTTACTTACTTTAGTGATTACGCGAACAGAGAATCCATAAAGCGTGGAAGGAGGAGACGCAGACATCCAAAGACGACGTGTAACACACAGTCTGACGCTAGACATGGTGATGCAACATTTTGTATACGTCGTGAGCTTCTTCACGAAGACTGGACACCGCTTGGAGACATCGCACGAATAACGCTGCAACAGCGTTTTAAATGCCGCAGCTACATTTCTTCATGCCCTCACGGGGAACGGGTAAAAACTTTATCTACTACACCAGCTTTGTGCAGCCAGAAAGCTCGTTACGACTGAGCGTTAAAAATCAGTCAGCGCTTGGGTCCCGGATGTGGCATTCCGCTTTGCTCTTCCGGGACAATGACACGCGTGAGCCTCGCATGATATTGATGTTGAACAGCGCCTCACATCAACTGGGTATTAGTTTCACAAATGTGTTTTTGCTGCTTATGCCTGGGAACAAATCGATTACTACCCGCAATTTTAACCGAATCGAAACGTGCACGAAATTAAAACAATGGGACGCTTCGAGAGTTTTGCTGCAGCCACGCTTTTCACTTTTAATTAAACGAAACCGATAACGTTCGTTCAAAATAAACGTTCTTTTACAACCCTTTCATAAGACGTAAATGTGACCCTTTACGCGTAAAACATCAGCAGTTTTTACGTTTGTATGGAAGGGATTGGATGATTAATTGACGTTAATTTAAACCAAAACAATGTAGCTGGTGAGTCTGACATTCCTGTTGATAATATCTTTGACAGGTGAGTGGTGTTAACGGGCATGCGACCTATGTGGCTGAAGCATCAGCTCATATCAATCTTTTCAGTAATTACGCTTGACCACCGTGACTACCGATGTTCACTCATGCGTCGTTTTCTGAGTAACCTTTTCGAAACAAAAAGCCACGTCCTATGCTCGCGTCAGCTCACGTTGCACAGGGACAGAGAATCGAGGAAGATGCCACCTGTACATGCAAAGAATTTATCCGGAGAAATTCGTTAATAACAGAACTTGTAAAAGTATTCAGGCGCAACAAAACCAGGGAAACTCGTCCAATTTGAACGCAAGTGCATGTTTTGAACGTTTCCGTCGGCGAAACTTTCATTCNAAAAGGTCCGGTGATATTGAGGTCGACTAACGCACCACTAACTAAATGTGTGCAGTTGTGACGAGTCCAGATTTGGTTTTGATGTGACNAGTGAAATTACGATAGGGTTGCCATTCCTCGAATACTTCAAGCAGTCCAATACGCGCAAAATCCTCATGGCGGCTACCATCGAAGATCGATTTGTATGACAAAAAGCTTGTTACGATTTACAAAAAATGAGGATCATTTTGACAGCTTTCAAGCGTCTTTTTAGGACGGTTTCTAATTCAAGCGTAACGTAAAACTACGAAACATGAATTACACAGCAGATCAAGCGGTCGCATGGAAAACGAGCCGAGGTTTCTGAAAGCAGCAGTTTCAGATCGCTGTCAATAAATGAGGACGCCACCAAGGCAGAACACTTTTATAAGACGCAGCCACAGCAACAACTAAGGTTTTAAGCAGAACATGCGCGGCCAGGTTTAGAAATGCGTTTTCACATCACACTGGACTGTCATGCCGTGTGATGCAACCTAATCTTAATCTTGCCGACCATTTGTTAACAGACCGAAAAATGTAATTAGGTCTCTTACCCCCTCTAGTGGCGAGTGGCGGCTGCGGACGATGAGACTTGACCGGGTCTCTCCGGTCCTTTTCTTCTTGCTTCTTGGTGCTTCTTTCGCGGTCCTCGCGATACATCGGCAGCGAATAAGCTGTTGAATGGCAGGTCGACACAAATATGAGATCACGGGCTAAAAGTACATCTAAATAAGGAAACAACACTGAGGTGGCCTACAGTCTCCGTGGTAAAGATTCGACGTGCTGCGTATTGCCGATTTGAAAACACTATCACATGTAACTTACGAGAGGCTGTTTCGCATCAATGCCAGGGACATTTAGGATCGAGACTTAAGCTAAATCAGCGCGAAACTCATTTTGTATGCCAACTTACTGCAGAAAAACAAATTACTATTTCTAGGGACAACGCATTTCGAGTGAAANTTTTTTCACCGTATTAAAAGTGAAAANGCTATTGTAATAGTAACAGTGGCGTAAAGAGGATAGGTGTTGCCCGGGGTCGACCATGAAAGCGCCGGCCTTTGCCACCCTTCCAATTTGCTTACAAGAATTTAAAATGATAGATCATGTTTCGTGCTTAGGAAAGATACAAGGAATAACAAAGCATCTTGAACACCAGCATCAAACATTTACAAACTGAAATGGGTCTTATTTTAATTTCTCGATTACGGTAATGCTGTTTCGCCACCTTTCTCATTATTTGCTTTTCCTATTTTTTCTACCTTCTTTGCATATACATCTATATGGACCAGGCATATTTCATTAAATTGTCTTCCCTGTTGGCTTTCAGTCTGCAGTAAGCTGCACCACTTAGCTTTGGTTGTTTACTCATTCTGGGGATCAAACAAAAAAAACAAAATATGTGTTATTGCGGGGCCCAATTAGAGAAGTGACGGCGGGATGCTCGCTCCACAGATACTTTAAACAAAGTACATGTACTGCATACAGTAGGCTACAATAATAAATTTCATCTCAGTAATGCAAAAAACTTTTCATTGTCCATTTCACGTTTCAGTAATGGTTTATTTCTCTTAGAATATACGAAAGGCATCAAACGTTAACCCTGTCGCCACTAGCGCGGTCCCTCTTAAGGTGCGGGACCTATTTAGATAAAATTTGTCAAGCAGGCTTAAAACCAGCTGTGATTGAGAAGTGTTGGCTTGCAGCCTCCATCGTGACCTGCAAACTTGGTCAAACTGTTGGGTTGGATTTGTCACAATTGCGCGTGCACAGGGTTATTCCTTACCATCGTCCGTAACTAATAGACGTCTATTTCGAAAACTGTATTACCAAACATTACAGCCTTTTATTGCTGAACAGTGATTGCAACGCCTTAAGTTCGACGGAAATCGCACTAAACAACTTTATCCAGTGCAGCTATTGCCCAGTTGTTGTTGTGCAACTGCTTCCTTCTGATAGAAGCCTTCATCATAATCATAACTAAACATGTCGCTTTCCCGTGCGTTACTTTCTCAGATTAAGGCTCGTGCCTCTAATTTACCAGAATGAGAGCAACACCTTTTTTAAGCTTTCCTTGTAGAAATGACTTTTTCTGTGACTGCAAATGTTGGGTGCAGCGTTGAACAACCTTTTATGAAACTCACATTGCCTATTGGCTGGCACTGATTCACTTTTACTAGCAGTATAAGCCTACAATCTGAGCTCTGAATTACTCACGCAAACACACCAACTGCACTGTCTCGCTTCAAGAACGTCTCTTTCTGATAGCTTTACGTCACACAGAAAAACATCGGTATCAGGCGATGTAATGATGTGCGGTTGGAGCGTTGCTAATGATCGAATGATAGGAGAGAAAGGATTATGATAGCTATGACGACTTACCGTAATTTTAAAGAATGCAACAGTTAAGTCACAGCAGTGACCCAGACCAAGCGAATCAATCGCAATTTATTTGCACAAGGAAACTAGTTTCGTGAGTTCCACATCTTCAGTCCTGGGCAAGCCAGTGTAAGTGATTTCAAGAAGGGTCTTTTTTATCAGATTCTGAGTGGGGGGAGGCAATTTTAACCTCGAAATATCGGATCAGTAATGCTTGCTAGCCTGCGGTCGAACGTCATCACTGTCCTTTGTTCAAAGGACTTATGACTGGGGTGGGGAAGATGGCCTTGGATGGGTAGGAAGGTGCAGAGACTGGGGGCAATTTCCCCCAAAGTATGTTAAAAAGCCCTGATTTCAAGACAAACACAGGGGTACTTTAGCACCCTGGATTTGATAAAGGCTTGTGAGTAATCATTTTATAAATTTACTCACTGCACAACCACATTTCCAAGCTTTTTAGGGTAGGGATTCTACGTACAAATACTGAAAAGAGTTGAAACTACTTTCTAAAATTAATTTTTAATCAACAGTTTGCCCCCCCAGAAGGTGCTGCCCGGGACCCGGAGCCTCCCTTGTTACGCCACCGAGTAGTAGTAGGCCAGTTTTGATCCGGTTCTGCCACCGTTACACGGGGGTGGCCGGATTTACCTCCTTTCTGTCATGATTAGCTCTACTCCATGTCTCCAGCTTGCTCGATTATGGGCGTCTGCTTTCTGCAAGCGAATCCCTCTAACCCCTTCAACTTGCTTCCTCCATGTCTTCCCCGTTTTTTTCTGACCTTCCACCTTGAAAATCAACGCTTTTCGTATGGCATCATCCTCATCTCTCCTCAAAACATGTTTGTACCATCGCACCCTACTTGCTTTTGCCAGAGTTTCCAGTTATTCATAAGTGTTCTTTTTGTCCATTTCGCACCACACATTGCTCTTACCATAGCTCTCTCGGTTCGCCTTAGAATTGACACCTCATTCCCCTCAAACACCACGTCTCACAGCCATACAGCAGCATAGCCGATCTCACATATGTCCGACAGACCCCTCCTATCATCATCAGTAAGAACTTTTTCCCATATAAAAATCCCCCGCACTCTCTGAATTTCGTCCATCCAAGTCTTGTTCTAGCTGTTACCTCTGTTTCACACCCACCACTAACATTCAATCTGTCGCCCAAATAACAGAAACTATTCGTCGTTTTCCATTTCATCGCATACTTTTCAACAGGCTCAACTGCTCTTTCTACAACTTTCCTACACCGAGCACAGACAAAATTTATTTGTCAAACTGGGGGTGACTCTCTTGATGTTTGCGCATCTTTCATGAACTTATTTCCAACAATTCTAGGACAAGATTGAATCAGCCATTACTCTTTCCCACATATGCCACATGTATCGATCTTACTCGTTGTCACCTCTCCTGATCCGCTAACCATCACTTTTGTCTCCCCTATGCTAACCTTCATCCCTTTACTTTCAAACCCCTTTTTCCATATATAAATCTTCTTAGGTCTTCCATGGTTTCACTGATCAGAACCAAGTCATCTGCATATAGGATTTCCTTCAACAAACCTTCTCTAGCACTTACTGTGATTTTATCAACTACGACCGCAAACAACAAGTGAGACAACACTGATAACTGATGTACTCTAACTTTAACATAAAACTCCTCCGAAAATTCTATTGTCACTTAAGAAACAATCAGTGGAAACAGGTTAGCGAGGCAATACGAACTTGCTTTAAAAAACACACAAGGTCAAAAGCCAAGCTATGCTTCAAAATCTTGGCAGTATAACCTTAATCCTTAATCTAGCCGTTTCCCGAATTTTAATAAATACACTTTGGAAGGGGTTGCTGGCACTGTTACTTCCTCTGTAAGTCAAAAATATTTCACGACAATTGGGAATAACTGGTCCAGAAGGCAATGAATACTTTACTTGGCCCCTGTTAAGTGTTTCTTCCACACTCTGAAACAATGCTTTGCCGTCCTGGTTTGAACAAAAATGGGAATGACCCTCCGTCTCCCAGTCTTGCGTGCCATTGCGAAGCAACAGAGGTAAATGCGGGCCCAGGCGATGAGCCAGGACGCTCTGAAGCGGCAAATCTGCAAAGCCTGGCACTTACGAGTGATAATCTTGTGTCGAATGAAAACTTCGGCTTGATTAATTTTCTTTCGCTTTTTCACCACGCACAGCTTAGCGCCGCGCGAACTTCGATCAGGGTCGTATAAGACTTTGACGTCCCCGTCACCAGTACCGACGACGATCTGGTTTAGTTTCGGGTGCCAGATACAGCGAACAACGCTCTGAGAACAAAAAAGAACGTGTTGGTAGTGCGATTTAGTCGTCTCATAATAACTGCACACAAAAAAGAAAACAACAGCAGCAAAACTCACTGACTCAGCGATGCTCAATTCGCTGACTACTTCTAAATCCGTCCGATCAAGCAAAACTAATTTTCCAGGCCCGGCATTTTTCTTCACCGACACGCCGGTCAAGAGCAGTCGGTCGTTCGGGCTGAACACGCAGTCTGTCCTGAATAATATCAAGAGAAATTGTAAATTTGCGCGAAACAACACTACGCCCGCTTTCAAGCGCGTTACAGACAGCGAGCCTACAAGGTGGTGGCTGAGGAGGCTCGCAATTACTATGGTAACCGCCCGCACTTGACTCGTGTTTCTCTCATCGCCGAGTAAGATCCTAAATATACTTACTAGACCTTCACGTGAGATCTGCGGGAAAGCAGCAGCTGGGCACTTCGCGTTACCGAGCTATGCAAGAAGACCAACCACACGCAAGAGCAAAAACTTTGTGATGCTACTGTCTGTACGTCCGAATGTCCAATTATCCACGTGCCAGAGTAATCCATAGACAAGCGTCACCCGTATAGGTCCAGGCCCATTGTTATGGAAGGAGCTTCGAAGGGCTAGGTGAACAAACTCAAGTACCACAAACTAAGATTTAAGTCATATAGTCTTCGTGCCGTTGTATGCGAAAGCTGACCAAGAAAAGCTTCCCTTTTTTATTTCGCGCCGGGAGCACTTTGAGCGTCTGGCAAGATGTCTACCTACGTTTCAGTTGCCCAAAATTATTTTTTAAAAGAAATCGGAAAAAGCTCTTTAATTTCAGCAAAGCACGGCTGTTTTCGCTTTTCACCACAGAGCAGTGAATTCAGCTCACTGTCCGAAAGGTTGCAATTCGAACTTGACTTTCAGCAATGCAGCGCAGAGCAGCATGAAATTTGCCTTGAAACGAACAAAAGTGCTCTCTTGCTCCACTTTACGTCCGGAACCAGGACCGCAACCAGCTGATATTGTCTAGGGGAAGGCAAAGTGGTTTGAACTTGTTTTTGTAAAAAAAACTAAACTATTTTGAAAATTTCGGGGGGGGGGG
>JGI24159J19872_10000253_pt1 | contig 41932 bp, 28 predicted proteins | sample Ectturendosymbi4_FD_19872 | JGI IMG/M metagenome (IMG submission 19872) | reverse complement strand
GCTGAAGAAATGCTTCAGCGCATTGAAGATGACAATGACTGCCTTAACAGTGTAGTTTTTTCCGACGAAGCGACTTTTCATGTATCCGGGAAAGTCAGTAATTTTAAACTTTAATAAACAAACTTCACTTTGCAAAAAAATGTACGATTTTCTCTACTTTAGTTACTTCGCAATTACATTTTGAAATGTGTGCAGGACTTTATGAACACCCTGTATATCACCTTGTTTCAGTTACACAAAAGTAGACATTTCATATAATGCGTTGACATTCATTTAGGATTGCTAAAATTGTTGTCATCATAAAGAGAGCTGTTGAGCACAACACTTATATAAAGCTTGGACATGAACAGAAATTAGCATGTAGTAATACAATAGCCTACTTCAAATTATACCGCACTTACAAAGTTGTCAATACAGTACCCTGTGTGTGCTAAATTGTGATCTTTTTTAACTGGTTTATTTTTCATCCACGTGCTTCAGTTTGAATTTTATCCAATAGATCAGCAGTAATGAACAATTTGAATTGAAAGATTTTTGTTGAGATCTTTGTTGTACGCCTTCTTTCAGTTGATTACAGCGTATGCACATTGCACAGGTCCTTAGCCATGGGGATACATTTGGGGGCAGTGCCCTCCCAATTTTGTTGTGTCTAGAAAAAATTGTTTTAAACATATAATAAAAACAAGAATCTTGCGCCTTTAAAATGCAATTTTGCCACCCCCCCTTGAAATCTTGCCATGGGCCTGTGTATGCATACATTCACAAAGCTTCAGCGACAATGAGTTGCGGGCGCATTACGTAAAGTGCGGCAAGAAGTTCCTCGGAAAACTCCACGTTGCTACACAAAGCATAGACGTTTGCGGGAAGACGCCCGCTTCCTGTGTCATACGTAGTATTCCGTAACACGTAAGCCGTTTCTCATAACTGACCGTTAACCGCAAACGTTTGGACGCATAAACCGGATTCTGTGTAAAGACCCCTTTCGCCCTACGGAGATGCCGTCGATGTAAAACACATTTTGTATTTATTTCTGTAGTTCCTTGTTGGTGAGGCACTTCTGTTTGATGAAACGCAAACCATTTCGTCCAATCTGCTTGGCGAATCTAAAAGAAAGCATGGCCTAATTCCCGTTTGCTGTCAAAAGAGACATTTTCACAACCGAATATAATTCAAGCAGGTCCGAAGCCACCAGGTGTAAATAAAAATGTAAAGCGTCATAAACACATGTTGCCGACGTTTCTGCAGCAGCGTGTTGATAATCCACTGGCCACTGCAGTCAGGTAGAAACAAACGGGATCGCCATTCAGAAAGCACGGAAGGATTGTGCGCCGAAGCGCAAAGACAAAGAGAAAACTGAGCAGCGGCGGAGAGTTACGGAAAAAGGGAAAACAGGAAAGTGCGAAATATGAAACCAGATACTGCAGCGTAACACTAACCACACATGTGGTACATCTAAAAAAAGCCGCGGCAATTTACTAGAAAGAATAAAGGCGATGTATGTCTGCAAATCCTCCCGATTTTTTATTATTCGTGGTTAGTTTGTCGCAATAGATACAATACACGAATCCAGAAAACGAATTTTGCGGTAATCCGATTAAAAGCCCAAGACTGTATCTTCTCAATACATTCTACGCTGAAAATCAAACACGTCTCGAGCTAGAGCGATTTTATCTGTTTGTTCTTTTGGTCATTTAAGTTCGCTGGACCGTGTTTTCAAACAGGATTTTGTTTCACCAGCGTAAGTTGATGAAATCACCTCAGTGGGTCAAATAAATTGCGCCTTGTCGTAAACCCTTGCTGCACGATGCCAAAACGTCACAGATTTTTCAAACAGGTTTTGCAACCACCTCGATATTATGTAGCAAACATTCACCACGGTGACGACGCCACCTAAAGATTGGGGACGCTGTTCTGGTAGTTGCTTACGCAGCATGTAATCGCATGTGAGTGGTTGTCGCTTTCATGGCTTTATGAAAAACTACCTGATGTGAGCTTTCCTAGCTCGATGCTGGAAAAATGCTCCCTGGTGCACGCATTGCTGAACATAACAAAAGAGCTGGTAACTCAAATACCCTATGGAGCGAGATCGCGAACCCAAGGGCACAACTGATGGGAGCGAGGCGATTATCTTCCAAGGACTTTTGAGAGAAGTCAATTTTTAAAAAAAGTTCGAAATGTCCACAAAAGAACAAAATTAACCAGCAGCACCAGACTAAAATTTAGAACTTCGCTGCTTTTGAGTTTATCACCTTCTGTGGGTGAAACGTTTGATTCTACCCAAGCAACACAAAAGCCAGCTGCCGCGACATCATACTGTAAATTATGTTATGAATAAAAAAAATAAAAATTTTTGTTCCTGGTTACATTGTCTGCGCCTTCTTTCTTGAAAACATACATTGCTCAGGGATTGCCAGAGAAAATGATTTTTGCTACTTCAGTAACTGCAGAGTTCACATGCAATACATGGCAGTCGTCCAAATCTTTGCTTGAAATCGCAATTTCTTTTGTTATCCATTCTCGCTTTACCGAGATGTATGTACACCTATTTGCATTGCAAATTCAGCCGATGCCTGTTTTGAAAAACGAACATTCGCATGAAGCGGAAACCAACGGGTGTCAGTCAGTACTAACAACAGAGCTTTCATAAGACATAAAAGCATTAAACAGTATGCTTACCCTATCCAAGAATGACGTCTGAACTGCGGGACGCCTACTGATAGTTGCAAGGAAGTCGAGCGAGACGAAGCCGGTGGACCCTCATCGACCGCGAGGTTAGCCGTATTCATGTTCAATTTCACAACTTCGCCGTCCAGACTATCATCACTCTCACCACAGCTGCTCTGGCTCCACTCACCGCCTCCTAGCCTTTCGCTGGGACGCAGCCGCAAGGTTTTTCGCGGTTTCTGTTCCATCTTGTGCCGGCCTCGATTTTCAACAGCGCTCAAATGGTTGCTTTGGCGCTTGCTGCTCGCCGGTAAGTCGGCAGATGACAGCTGAGAGGGAACTGCAGGAGCGCTTTGAGTGTCGGAATTTGATGGACAAAGGCGTGCGCATCTCCTGCTCGCCACGTCCTGGGTTGGAAGGACGTCGTTGACTTGTATGACGGGAACAACGGGCGTCGAGTTGGACGCAGCATCGCCATTACGAAGCATTGGGCAATCAAACATAACATTCGCGGTGCCGCAAGCAGCCTTGCAGCCATCCATCACCAGAAACAACAACGTAGCAAAACAGAAACTGTCATGTTCTGGCGACCGATTTTCCACGATATTATGGCGAAAATGCAAATAACCCGAGTATGAACTGCTTCTAACTCCCGCAAGTCACGCTGTTAACCACACTAAGAGCAGCAACCTTCAACCACGATGGCGAGTCTAATTCTGAGAAGAAAACATCAGGGTCGATATGCGGCAAACAACAATAGTCGTTCCAACCATTCCACCATATAGCTACAGCAGTACCTAGTCCTTCGCAAGCCACTGCGCAATGCTCGTGAAAACTTTGCGTATCTCAGCACCTGTACGAGCTGCGAAAGAACTGCGGCTTTTTCAAAACCTGCTGCGCAATCTTCAAACAGCAACGACTAATTTCTACAGTTTTTTTCCCACGCTTTACAACTAGTTACATAATACAATCTTCAAAGGCTACTTGCTGCCGGATGTTCAATGCCATCACGCAGCGTGTGGATTAAGTTTTGAAACAGAATGGTACGATTGAAATAATCAAATCAGTAACAGATGGACAGCTCTACCAGGCCAACATTAAATAATTCATTACTTGCACGAAGCTTGAAGAACTTGACATCTATCATTACAGAATCCGAACACAATAAACGATGCGATTCAATTGTGGCACAAAATACCAGTACCCATCGCTTTCGAATCGCACCAAACAAACTGCGCGTCGCATGTCTGCGCAGAGTACAGGTTTGAACACAAGACGCATCAGCTGCACACCGTGTAGCTAAACTTTTGGTCGGATTATGTAACCTATATGATAGTTGGGGTGGATGAAGCAGTGCAAAATTTCAAATACTCGTTTAGTGGTAACAGCGGGAGATTGCGAGGTCTGTGCTTGTGTTAACGTTTTCACCAAACCCCTAACAAATCAACAAACCCAAATTACTGATGCCGCTGGCAAAATATACGGGATACAACTGCAGTCAGAGTTCAGCATCGCCACCGTTCAAGCGGAACAAATCCCACCTTAATGCGAATTGTCATTCCAGGAAATCAGCGATTACGGCCAATACGTTTCGACAGAAGAACAAATGCAGTTCAGCACGCATTATTCCTCGCGCCTCCAGGTGAAATCTTTGTCTTTCCAAACGTCACCCCGTTAGGAAAGGTGTCTCCCGACGTAACGACATATATTGGGGGCTGGGGCGTAAGGTTATGTCAAACCATCTCGTGCTTTTCAGTTATGAGTTTTTCACGAGTTCACCAAGTTCGAAGGAATTTTGATAAACCTCTAACAGTTTCATTCATTCATTTTCATGCCCACTTTTCATCTGGGGAGGGTTGAGGAACAGCAGCCCGAGGTGGACTCAAACACTTGACGATTTTCAGCAACCTCTGATAGTTTTGTTGGATGCACACCAAGACCGGACCACGCGAGGCCGGAGATGCAATTACACCGCATGGTCTTTGTCGACCCTTCGGCCGCTTCCCCGTGGGTGTATCCAACAGGACCTACTTCACCAATCTTTCCTGAGACATTTTGGTCACGTGCCTAAATATCGCAATGTAGATCTCTCTCGTCTGAGAAGAGTCTCGACATTCGGAGCTTTGCGAAGATAAAGCTCACGCGGAACTGCGTTTGCTTTACCAATCCGTGTATCAATCTCCTTGTTCCGCCTTCCGTCACTCTTAAATACCACCCCAAGGTACTTGAACGTCTCCACCTGTTGGAGTGTACTGCCGCTCACTTGCAACATACACTGCCTTGGGTTTCTGGACAGACATAACACCCATGGGCGTCCGCAGGGGGGGCAAAACGGGCGTTCCCCCCTGGAAATTGGGAATAAGAAGCAAAAATTTCTGGAAAACGTGAAATCAGCAGTTTTATTCTGATTAGTTGGGTTGATTCTTGCAGTGAGAGTATATTTACCCATATGGCACTCACACTGCACAAGAGTTAGGTCCACTGTTTAGGCAACATGCAGCTATGAGCTTGCAGTACACTAAATCCGCTTCTGTGCCTGCAGAGGCAGGTTGCAAAACTCGGGAGCGAATTGTTCTACTATTGGCCTTTGTTGCGTAACAATAGCATGGCAACAAATCTTCGAAGACGCACTTCAAGTCACGGTAGTACGCGTTTTGCCGAATGTAACTATTGAACACAGACAATTTGGCAGGAAATGCAGTGAGACAGTGACTGCCGATAGAGGTAAGCCACGTAGGTTTATTACGGGAATGGTGGGGAAACTACCGGTGACCGACATATTTTGTGTGGCTCTTCTAGATGAATAGCAATATCTCAAATTGATTGGGAGTTGTTGACTCATATTTAACGTTTGTTTCATTTATCAATGTGTTTACACAAGTTCGTGAAGTCAGTCACCAGCAGTGTCATTGTAGGATTTTACATTGAGCAAGTGTTTGCTTCAGTGCGCATACAATTTCACAACCATGTAGACACACAACCAGTTATACACTTCTGAAGGGCTATGCGGTGTATATACGATATCAAATTTGGATGTTGCAAGTGCACAAGAATGAGATTTCACTGCGACAATGCTCTGCTGGTTCTGCGCAGTTGCGAACCTCAGAGGGAACACTGGTCACCAGGGAGTCTGCGCGGTTTGATAAAACGACAGCGAAACAAAATTGAAGTTAGGTTACGTTCCCAGAAGAAAATTAAAATTTCGTAAGACACATATCGTCGAAAGCATTCTTTCATTTTTCCAATGTCAAAATGAGAAAGAATGTTGTTCGCGAAGAGACATTTGGAGACCACAAAATGGAAGAATACTAAAATAAATTGTAAGACCACTGGAGGAGTTCCAAGCCAGATTTGACCATTTCCAAGAAGTTAAAACCACGCTTGGCATTCCTTGCAAATCCATTCAGTGTTAACGTTTCGGTGATGGCTGTCCAGTTCGCTAACCGTTTGTTACAAACTTGTCTTCTGCAGAAATAAAACCGACCGAAATGCAAGAAAATCTTGCTCAAACAAAACTTTAGTCAATGCCACTCTACACTTAATTTCGGGCGACAGGATCCAAACAGTAAATACCCAGAATTTAAAATACCAGTGTATAACACATTTCCGTGTGTAGGCCAACATACTGCCGTGATTTTTTTCTCTGTAATGAAGTTCGTAAAATCAAACTATCGTGTAACCTTGAAAAATGAACGCTTGGGAGAATTAATTTGCACAGCTTTAACAATATACTGTCCAGATTTTCGGGGATTGCAAAATTATATTAAAATTTAAAACTGACAACGTACTGTGCATCAATTAATATAAAACTTGCATTCTTTACCATATTTGTATTGACACTAAAAACTGGTTTTGCGGCTCGCTGGTGTTTTTGGTTTCTGAAGATGACCCTTCTGTTGAACAAGTTTGTCCACCCCTGGTTTATACTATGTGTAAAGACACATGAGTGAAAATGAAGCATTTCTGCCAACAAAATGCATTTTTTGCAACCAGTGCTCCTTCTGAAGGTGCGCAAATACATAGAACCACCATGCAGACCATCTGCGTAGTGAAATCTCATCTCGCGCGCTTGCAACATTCCAAATCATTGAAAAAGTACGAAAAAAGGAGAAGCTACTTGAATAAAATATGTAGTTTGTTCGTATTTTCATAAGATTTCACACTTATTCTAAAAGTTCACAACATTTATAGTTCATTTAGAACTCTGCTAACTCAATTTTTAAAAAATCCATGCTCACTAAAACAAACATTTGCTCACTGTAAAGTTTTGTAACAAGGAATACGCTGTATGCAACTGTTGCTGTAACACTGAACATTTCCTTTTTTTATATGTCCATTTGCGTTGCATCGCCAACAATCTGAAAAAGACAAGCAAAATGTCGACTTTGCCCCCCCCCCTGGAAAAATTTCTGCGGACGCCCATGATAACACTCTGTTCTTTTCAGTGCTGATTTTCATTCCGGCTTGGTCGCACGCAGCTGCAAACCGATCAAGTGCATGCTGAAGACCCTGTTGAGAAGATGCTAGCAGTGCCAAATCGTCCACAGAAAGCAAACGATTGATTCTACACTACAGCTTCCAACAGTTACACCCGTGCCGACTTGGCTATGACTGTCCCACCAATTCATATAGACCAGGAGTATCCAAACTGCAAATCCGGACCGCGAAGCTATTTTGTTAGTAATGACGAAATATATATATTTAAGACAAATTTGCTGGTTTGGTAGAACGTAACATAACACGAAACAATCGTATTGCGTAAGATACGATCGGCCCTAGAACTGTTGTGTAATAGCTTATGTGGTCCTCTGGCAAAAAAAAGTTTGGGAGACCTTGATATGACTGTGACGAGGAATGGTGACAGCACACACCCTTTTCGGAGTGCAACACCCGCGGTGGATGGTTATGATTAACTCCGCCGACACAGACACAAACTTCTGAGCAGGAATACATTGATTTAACGGCCAGTAACTGGTTGCCGCGCACCCCGTACTCTCTGAACCTGACTGGTAAGTGTTTGCACAATTCACCAATTGCTAGTATGGCCAGTCTAAGGCCTTTCATACCCTCAGTCCACACAGAAATAAAACATTCGAGGTTTAATGCTTTTGCTTAACCTTAACAGAACACCGTCCCGGCCGACATGTTTGACTCATGCTTCTCGCAACACTTCCGGAAAACATGCTTTACACAAATCAGAACGATGTCAATAATTCGGGTCGGTAGAAATATGCCGATCACTACAGCACAATTTTGCAAACTCCTGTTCGGATGAAAAATTTGTCAAGGTTTGCAACATCTCATCTAAACTGTGTGGAACACAGTAACACACGCATGTCCTAAGCACAAGTAGAATGAAGTTATTGGCCACAAAAGCACTGAACGATAATATTTTTGTGGGCACAAGAAACTGAAACACGTAACTTGGCAGTGTTCCCGGTACCACAATTTTTTAATCAGAAAATCTTAATTCTGTTGCAACATTTATGGCAAACAACAGGTCCCAGGATTGTCAACCACGTTCATTATCAATTCACAATTGACAAGGGCATTGTTGCAAACGCATCTCTTTGCATAAACATAAGCACGCGATCTCCGAAGGTACAACCCAGAAACATTGAAGTTGCACTCGCATCGTGACCAGTTGAAAATGTTATTGTGCAAATCCGCTTTCGAACTAAGTCGTGAACGCGGTTGGAAACTGTCAGCTGACGGCACACTTATGCTATACGTCTTGATTTCACCATTGCATGAGCCACCATATAGGTCCGTGGGCGTCTGAAGGAGGGGAACGGTGACGCCCTGGATTTTGAAATTTGACATTTTCTTATCAAATTTATAGCAAAAAAGGTTTCTTATGGGTAAAATGAAATTTCGCCATTTTTGGCCAGCCCCTGCAAAAATCCTTGCCTACCCTCGGAAAAATCCACTGTTGGCCTCCCCTGGAAAAAATCATTCAGACGCCCATGCATATTGCATAAGCCTGAGCCAGCTTAACGCGAAGCTGGTCCCATGAGTGATAAACGCGATAGATTAGGAAGAGCTGTCGTTCAGGTGCTGGGCTGCACATTATAAGCTGATCAGATGATCTTAGGCGGTAGAATTTGGCTGCTGGGCTTTTTTCGGACCAGGTGGAGCGACGTGTTGTCAACGCCACCTATGCTCGCAATCGTCAGTTGGTCGAGAATCGGAGGAATCTATGGCGCCTGTTTCTAGTTAAGACACGAATGGGTATTTCACCAGTGTGTACTGTGCACTATTACTTGGCAACGTACAAGATCGCGTTACAACGGTATCTCCAAAGTACGGTAATAACATAGTTTATTCGTGCCTAAGACGCGCAATTTTCCACCACTGCTTACAATTACTCACTGCTCGGTACTGTTCTCGCCTGTGACGTAGATGCTTAATGCTCCATTGTTAAGGTGCCTCAAGATTTAAACCTTTTGTCATGGTAGTAACCGATACAGCGGCGAAGTAGCAACCAACATTGCATTACTGCTACAATAACTTTTATTGCTTCAGAATTCTTGGAGACACACCTGTTGCACCGGCAACTGATCTTCATTCTTTGGAAGTCTAATTTTGCTTTGAATTAAAGGCACTTGACTGTACCTACAGCGCAATCTGAATTTTTTTTCAGGTTTGTACTCAATTACCCTTGTGTTTCGGGAAATTTTTCAATATTATTTTGCATATTCATAATTATGGAATTAAACTGATTTTTTATTGAGCACAGCATTTGCTGGTATCAAAATTGTCATGAATTTATGTCACCTGGGCAAACCAATCGCTATTCGCTAATGCCTGCTTGCAGGCAACTAGTGCAACGCCCGCTTTAGCACCGCCTGAAAACTTGCGAAATTTGATTGTGAAGTGCACGCAGCTAATAACTACGAGCAATATTCGTTAATAAAGCAAGCTTAACCACAGACGAAGACAACAAAGCACCTTCACCTTGAGTGAGGTATGGAACTCCAAAATAAGGTTCATGCACATATTGTCCAAAACAAACAAGGTTCATGCGTTCATAAAAGCGTTTACTGTTCGTCGACAGCTGTCCCAATAAAATATAACGGCGTAAATCCATGTGTGTATGAAAGCAGAATAACTTAAATCTGTTTGTTTACATTGTCAACTACTACGTTGAGCAAAAGCCTGCTTTGTTGTACAACTTGATTTGCTCCAGTTAGAGAAGCCATTGATCGCCTATAGGTGGCCCTGAAAACTACATTATTTAGGTGGTAGCCTGCATAACATAGCAAAGCTCCAAAATCCGTTCTCCCGTCTAGATTGATTTTATAGAGAACTCTTTCAAAAACGAAAGCTTCACGACGTGCCAGTAAAGATAGGAAGAGTAATAAGTAATGCAGAGTGTTCACAAGTTTTCCAGCGAGGGTTTTCCCCTTATCAAGTAGCGTGTTGGGTTAATCGTTTTGATGATGTCTTGTGGCCTCCCAGCTAGAAATATCACTAGCTGTTTCAACGCATTGAAGTTTCCCTGCTTTACACTATGTTAGTCGTTTAATTGGTTTAACTTTCGTCAACTTCCTTGCAAGACTACTGATGAGGTATTGTTGCAAACGTGTTGCTAAAGACTTCCGCCTGTAATCCGAATTTTTTGACTGTTCACGGCCGATAAGAAAAACAATGGACCAGAAAGCAAGAAAACCTATAAAAAACACTGAAATAAACTTTCACACATAATTCAGCTACTGCAATGTAAAAAAGCAAACTCGTTTTTGAGCTTACAGGGATGCTACTGGACAAGGCAGAGACTAAATAGCAAATGGTGTCCACAAATCACAGTTTTGATGCAATCTACGCGTTCATTCAGCGGAAACGCTTTTTGACCAAGACCACTTTAATAAGTGGTAAAAACGAGAACTGATTGCCTAACGTCGTTTACATGCACACTGGCAGCGCGGCCGTAGCTTTCGATAACTGTAATCACACCACAACCTTCTCGCTATTCTGGCACAGCACATTGAAGAAGTATGAACGCCTCCGCGGTCTTGTAGTATTTCACAGAGAGCGAACTACCCTGAACAGCGAAATGGCTATTGTCACATGAGCTCAAAGGCCGAAAAAATTAGACTGTTATTTACCGCAAAAACGTCTGTTACGCAGTCATGGTTAAGCGCATTGTGCTGAAAGCTGCCAATCTGACCTAGCGTTCGCAACTGATCTGCGTCAAATCTCAACAGAACACAATACTTTCTACCGCTCCAGCACACATGATTTGGTCGACGGGCGCAAGCTACGCCGTCACGCACCTCTGCCTAACGCTAGAGCAATGTTCCATCACAAAAAGCATCAAACGCGACACGACTCTCAGTTTCATGTTAAGTGATCCCTGACGTCCGCAAGCGTCACCCATCACTTCAATCTCAACTAAACAGCATCTGTGCGCAATGACGAACGTCATACACCGCTCTTGGCTAGTTCACAAAGCTAGGGTTAGCAAAAGTAGTTTGGAATCACACAAAGTGGCACTCAATTTTCTGCTCGTGCTTGCGATAACACACAAGCAAACGTTTTGTGGTGTAAGATGGCTATGGTCAGCGTGTGTTCAACTGCGGCCTATAGTTTTAGATGCGAACAAAGAACTCACGCGATTCAATCGCGTCTTTGCAAAAAAATATGCAAGTGCTCCTACGAAGAAAACGTTCAGTTATGACAAGGTCAGCGAGCCGTAGAAGTCACGTCGCACACGGGTATTTCAACCGTTGGGTCGCACATCTTAAATTTCACTGTCCTCTCTGCTGTCGGGTTCGTTACGGGCTGCAACAAAAAGGGTTTGATGGTGATGTAACGCGATTCATCGGACAGTCGCTTTAGTTGTAGGATCGCTTTCAGCACTTACGGTCACAATAGAATTCATGGCTTGCGTGCTCAAGCCGCGCACGCTGACACTAATTGCGTGGCACATCACACGTTTCTCGACGCCTCACTACGAAAACAACCAAACTGACCCGTGTATGAGAAAAGGCATTGCGACTAATCGACACCTGCGCTACCCCTGCTAACTTTTTTCTATGGCGTGCATACTAAGTAAAAGTGGTTAATTCCACCACTTGCAAGATCTTCTTTTACCTAATTCTGGCGGGGAAAAAGCTTTGGGGCTGACCTATGATGTCTTAAGATACCGGTATTTCACTTCTAAACATTTTCACGAACAAAAATTTGATGCTCAGTCAAACAAATTTTATTTTCATAGTACCGCTTTAATAAACATCAACTGAACTCAGTAAAACGCAACATAACGGAAGTTTGGCCTCAGTTCAATCTACCTATACTTCTGCACACAAAAGGCAGCGTGTTTTAAAACCTCAACTAAATCAGCGATGGAAATTCACTTGGTTTTCCTCTCTCTAGCCCGAAAACTACTGCTATATCTAGCCTTGCAATGCCATTGGAAGAAGATAAAAGCTTTTATAGTTAGCAATACTTTTTTCATCCAGTCATAGCCTATAATCGCAACAGAACGCCCGCCAGTCCACGGCATGCATTGATGGAGCGTAGTGTGCACATCGCTTTAATTCCCTCACACACCGTTAAAAAGTTTAATAACCCCGATTCAAAATCCAGATCTACTACACCGCCTCTATGTCGAAGACCACACTAATTCGTTCTGCCAGCAAGCTAAAAAGTCATATACCGTAAGTTTTTCAGCGGCACGCATTCAGGTTAGTGATAAACCCATCAGTCAGCGAGCGCGATACTACTAACAGCCCCTGCCAGACACTTTCAATAAAAACGACAACTCCAATACAAAACGTTTGCCTGAACGCTATGTATAAGCGTTCGCTAAAGTGATTACGTGAAGCTTAACCGAAGATTTCACCGGTACCACAGTTTCCATTTTAGGCATGGATCAACTGGGCTCTGCACGCGAGAGGTATTGACAAGCAATTTTACATGCAAGACTTAGACTGTGCAGAAGCACACAAGCAGGTGCAAGCCGCTGCTTTCGGTTTTATTCTTGCCTGCGTGACAACCTGCGGTCACCCAAAAAGAAAAATGATGTGCTCTCTGGGGTAACATACCATCGTCTTTGTGTGTCATTCGCTTGCGGCGTGCATGAATTATTTAAAAATTCTACGGGACTGACGGCGGAAAGATTATACCGAGCAAGCACGTCAAACGCCGTGCTCTTATGACAAGCTCCCTATCTGTAATTAATCAAGTGGACAAGGGGCTTGACGTCAGACCCTGCTGTTGAAGCGCCTTGCATGCAGTTGCTGTCCGTTGTCAAACCTCTACCCAAGTTTCAACAGAACGAACACAGAACCTGATCACAAGCGTCTACAAAAACATGGCAATGTCGGTCTCCATGACAATATACAGCGCTGCCTGAGTCGCGATTCACACGCATAACTGAGCTCTTGGTAGTGCTACCCTCTTGCTTGGTTCACACGCGCATGCGTACGAAAACGCTTTGCATTTCCAACGCAAGTTTTATTAGGCTTTCTTCAAGGGCACCTCCACCCAATAGACAACGATGTCTTCAGTAATGTAATACTTGCTGAAGGACTGTAAATTTGTCCATACATAAAGGCTAACTATCTGATGAAGAACCATTTCATTGCACATTACTGCACTGTGACCTGTGGATCAAAGAAATACCGTAGCAATTTTTCAGTCCAGTGAAAAAAGGCAATTTTTAGCAAAACGCGGTCTGCCTCCAAAAGTAAGCATTTTTATGAGTTACGTGCATCGCCTCATTCCGCACCAAGCAGTCTAATACCCACAATAAAGTTATAAAACACAAATACTGGTGATCAACTAAGCGAGTTCCATCGATGTATACCGCTCAATAGAAAAAAATAAAAAATTAATTTTGCGTACTCTACAAAAAATGAAAAATAAAAGCCAGTAGTCATTAAATCGATCTTGATGAAACTGTCAAACGGCGCTTGCACGTACACGAACCTTGGCAAGCACAGGCTCAGTCATCAATCGCAAACTGGTGAAACGCCTGGTTGATTGGCCTCCATTTAACTGATTGGCAACGAATGGCCAGTTACTATTATCTGCCGCTATGTAAAGTTGCTGAATGCTCGTTTTTTTTTGTATAAACAACGCCATCAGAAAACGCTTTTCAAATACGATTCAACGACAACTACTCATGCAGCTGAACACTCACAATTGGCCCTAGCCTGTTTTCTTCAGAAGGGCCATTTCGCATTGCGGGCTACTCAGTCGCACGTTTCAGACTACATGCCAATAACAAATTGCACCAACGTGATTTCAGAGCTTCGGCGAGTGCTTGCAAACAGCGTGATACTACGCCAATTACCGGAAAGACAACAGCCTCAGAATTTGGTCTTCAGCGCATTGATACACAGATTCAATTACACGCAACAAGCACTGCAAGATCAGCCATGTACAAAATAAACTCGATCGCGCTTTTAAATGTTCATAGAAGAGAGCAAGATTCGCCGCTTGTTCTTTGGTGCACCGCACAATGCGTGCACGTTGCATGCAACCATATGCGACGAAGTCATTAACCAAGCACAACTCCTAGGGCGGCCAAACTATGAAACGGTCCAGCAAAAAATCCTTGTACACCACTCGCCGATTTAAACTGCGGGAGCGACGGTATAAGCACAATGAAACACAGTCACAGGGCGGCGGTTAAGCAAGTGCAACTGCTAAACTTTCACACGTCGTACTGTTCCCAAGCAACCGCCGTACTTCATAGGGGAGTTACAGCAAATTGCCGTTGAGTTCAAAACCACGAGAGAGTTATCTTTCAGCATAGCGTGGGTGGATCAACGTTGACAGATACCAGACTCGCTCGTGCCACTGTGTTTTGACACCGTTGCTGCCGTGCAGCGATAAACTTGATATCGAAACATAGGTTTGAAATGCACTTTTTCTTGCACAACATGAAAACTGATGTTATATGAAGGGCTAGTCCAACACACAACGTTCCTTTAAAAAATATCAGAAGGGCAAAAGCTTATCAGAAACAGATTGTTCGCACCGAGGCTGCTTGGGCCAACCTCCTTATTTTAAAGTGCGGGTTGAAGTTGAGAACAGGGTTTGACGACAAACGACTGCTGTGGTGTTTTGCCACCGCGTCCAAGTCACAGCATTTCGCGTCACGACAACGATTTTCCGATTACAAGAAACTGGTGAAATCGTCAATATCGTACGCGATTCGGCGAACCGCTGGCTGTTCCAGTAAGTGCAATAACCCATGCTTAGCAGTTCGTGGAACTTGTTGTAATAGATAGGCGACAAAACGCAGACGAAGTTCTCAGTCATACACGATTCTCATGTTATAGCCCAGTGGTTCTTAACCTGGGGTAAATTTACCCCTGGAAGTAAATTTCATCTCCCAAGGGGGTAAATTTACTGAACCATAAATTGCAGCCATTTAAATTTTTACAAACCATTCTGAACTGTAAAAGTTTGTTAATTTCGTATTTTCAATAAATGAGAACCACGGAGTGTATTGGGTGTATATCTGGTAATCTTGTTTGATAAAAGGGTAAGATACGTGAAAAAGGTTACGAACCACTGTTATAGACATACAATTTAAGAGCATGCTGTGCAAGAGCATCCGATGAACATTTGCTTTGAAAAGTTTTTAAGTTTTCGACCTAATACGAAAATCTTTCCTTTCCTTCAGTTGCAGATATCACCAACAGCCGCCTTTTGTGCCAGACGGAAGGAATATTTGTGTTATAATTTGTAACACACACGTGCAGCAATTACGTTAAATCGCGTGCAAAAAAGGTAGTGACCTGAAACAGGGGGTATGTATGATTTGTCACATCGTTTTTGTTCGTTTTTTATTTTCTTTTTTGTTTATTGATATGGCAATGGTCTGTTGAGCGGCTCGTGAGCAGATGGTTTAACTTCTACGTGCAAAGGTCCGTTCGGATCAGCCTGCCTGCAGATCGATTTTCCATCATAGGCCGCATAAAAGCCCTCACGCTTGAAACACGGGCTTTCAAAGGACATCTACGCTACTTATAAATCAAACGTGGAGAAGGAGTTGCGTTATTCTTGACGGTTTGGCACAGGCTTCAATGAGAAGCAACAAAACATAACGACGCCGTTGTCTTCACAGGACACCTACTGCAAACAATAACTTCTTCATGCATTGCACAGCCAACATTCTTCTTCGTGCAAAAATTTTTTTCAAGCGTAATTGCAGTGGCCTTCAAAACCTTCGACGCTAATAAGCTGATGTACAGTTCAATCGATGCTTAATGGAAAGTTAGACCAGCCCCGAAACACCCGGCTAAACGCTTAACCACTAAAAGAGGTAAATCTGTGGTGGGATGGATGACTGTGAAGCCCGAATTTATTGTGATGACAACAACCTTATGATGACATCAACCTTCGAAATAACTGCGTATCGACGAAAATCAACCAATCAGCAAGCGATAGGAAAAACGGTGCTGTCAAAGTAAAATATGCAATTCCTAGGAGCTGTCCCGAATAGTGTCTGCGTTTGCTGTGAATGGCTCGCGAGTCGCGAAGCCATTTGTCGATAAAGACGCTTGGAAAACGGTGAAATTCTACGAAAAATTTTGAAGACAATTTATTTTATTGACTTCTTCGTTCTCAAACATGAGAAATGGTCAAAAAAGCGGGCAAAAAACGCTCTACAGCTCTCTGGGACGCACCACGGAGTGCCATAGGTTCAGGTGAACCAAAAAGGGAGACCTGCAAAAACAACAAACTTTCCCACCATGAAAATATTCTCTTCCGGCAAATTGTTCCAAGACAATATGACGGCTATACAAACGAATGAATCATTTTAAACAGAACACACCAAGGAAGCCCAGAAGTAAAAGTGTATGCTACGTAGCAATACTTCAGCCTGTTCTTCTTGCCTGCGTACAAGGCACCGGAGGGCAATGGACCGAACTGTGAAAATGAGCACACCGTTCCGTTCTCAGCAGACATATATTTAAGTTCAAACATTGGCCGCCGGCAAAACACTAAACGTTCCACTTAGATATTATTTGGATCTCATTTTAGATGTTTGCCCCAGGCTCGTAGTAAATATTGACAAACCAATAACTTGCTTCACTGCACATGACTAAAGATCCAAAACTTCAGAGTTCAACTGAACCAGCCCCACTGATGCAGTGTTGACCAAAAGTTTGAGATGTTTTTCGGCGGTACAAATCTTTGCAAATACCGCACTTTCACAAAGCGAAGCCACCGTCTGTAAAGTTCACGACGCCTGCGTTCAAACTGAAGCATATAATCGCTTACCAATGACAACGCATATTTTATCAGAACAAGGCGGACGTATCCTTCCAGTGTCACGGGAAAAATATCACCTTTGAACGTGACCGCCTCATGCTTTTCACTTTCACCTCCAAAATTAGTGGATGTGTTATTCCTCCAGTTAACCGGCTAACATTACGCCAACTCTAAAATGTTTTTCTTAGTACTACAGCAGACAGAATAGTTGGATTACCATCATTTGTTTCCGTTTTATCTGCGATAGTTTTCGAACAAGAAACTATGCGTTGTTATTTTGTTAGGCAGTGCTTAAAATATTTCCGGTGGCAGAAGTGCAAAACCGTAAGTCCCGCGTGTAGTCAATGTTGTTAATACACCAAATATGTTCTACTCGCGCAAATAAACGGTGTGCAATGCCTCCAACCACTGGCTTTCGGCAAGGTGTTACCGACGGTGCCTCAACAGACTTTGCCGATCCCGTACACCAACAAAGCATTTAGACGTCATCTGTGAAGGACCTTTGAAAGATAACATCCGCTTAAGCTTTCTACGTTTCCACGCCTGGGTATTCCAGATAAAAAAAAAACGCACAGCTTCTGACAAGTGCCAGCAGTCCGCTAAACGACAAAGCGCGAGAAACGTACAAAACCACTAACCTTGTGCGAGCCACCGTAAACCGGCGGGTACTTTCTCCTCCATGTCGAACAATGATCCTTTTCATTGTCTGCGGTGATGCTGGTGGCGAAGGTCCCGGACTGACACCTCCCAGAAGTGAGAAGCCAGTTTGCTGTTGTTCTTGGCGAAGTTTGGCAACTTGGTGCTTGTGCTCCAGTCGGCGCAAAGTGCCCGGCGACAGATGTGGCGCGAAACCGGGACAAGGCGGGCAAAGATTTACGGCCATATGCCTGCGAGGGAAAACTTCCGGCACTTTAATCTCAGTCTTCAAAAAGTCTGTCGACGCCGACTTGGATTCTTCATCAGCGTAGCTTGACGCAGGAACGAGTGCCGAAGGCTTTTCCGGGAGCGAGCTTAGGTTGCCACAGCGTCGAGAAAATGCGGGTGACGATCGCAGACTGCAGTGTTCTTGATCGCATTCACCAGAACCTTTCTTTGACACAACAGGCTTGTGACGGCTTTTTGATGACTGACTGCTTGAGCTGTTTCGAAGCGAATGAAAAATATTCATCTTTTTTTCCTCGCTTTCGCACATTCCAACATGGCACAGCTAAAACAACAAGCAAGGCCTACTACCCTCTCCACGAGCCACGTACAGCGTTTAAACAATGACTGCCACGTGAAGAGAACCGCTGCGCGTCTGTAAACAGCAGTGGCAGTGAGAAAAGCCGCAATCTCTTTCGACATCATCAAGCACCGAACACCTTAGTTCAGCAAACAACAAACCATCCAACTGATCGTTGCACTGTGATTAGAAAAGCAACTCCTTGCACCTTTGTTTGGCTGTTGCCTACTTGTCAGATTGCGACAGTATGGCGTGGTGTGAATTTAGGCTGACAATGAAGCATAAGCAAAGACTCCTTAGCCTTTGCTGATGCTTCATTGCCGTTTTTGCGGTACTATCCTCATCCGAAAAAACTAACAGTTTTTTCAGTTCCGCCAGTGAGACTCAATCGCGTCATTGAGACAAACATAAAGAGTCATGACGAAAAATTAATGAGACAAAACAGAAACTTTGCAAGAACGCTATAGGAATACTCCCAAGCGATGAACATCATTTTTGTCAAAAGGTAGCCTGTTGTAAAATACACCAGGACATGTAACCCCATCGAATATTACAACCCAGCCAACCTCGCAAACCATTGTGAAATGCTTGACTCACGAATGTGCACACTCTTGTAAAGAAACCTAATTGAGCAATACTATGCACATTCTGGCGCTTTCATNTTTCAGTTGCAGACGAACTAACGCGTTTATTTACTGTGCAGCAAAGCTTAGCATGAAATGAGGGGCCGGAAAACAGGCATATGCCGATAGGTAAAGCGACAAGTGGGCGGAGGTAGTTTTCAACGCAAGTCGTTTAACTGGCATATGGGAAGCGAACTTTTTGTCCTCATATGATCAGGGACCGGACATCGCTGTCCACTGAAGGGACTTTTGCTTTGAACGTAGATTTATTCGGGCATGAAAAATTGAGTAGCATAGATCCAACAGCTTTTCACGAGCAAGTTAGGCGTTTGACCATAGGCTGAGTGGGAGGGATATTGGAAGCTGAATCGCCTCCAAGCAAAGCGTCGATAAAAATGCAAATTATGGATACGTGCCGTAAGTTACGCTGCTTGCGAAAGCCGGCCAGGACGTCAAACGGTCTGACTTTCGATTCAAGGGCAAGTATCATCCTGTCAAACTTTCACCATATCTTTGCTCACCAAAACCATTTTCCGGCACCATTTTTCACGATGAGCCCTCACTAAACACTTTACTCTCCTGTTACAAGTTTCCCATCATAACCTTTCTCGTCACAAACATTTTACCAGCTCGAATAATTCGTTTTTCTGCTACAGCATACTTCACCAAGAAGCAAGAACACTCTTTAACTACAGGTATATCCTTTGGTAGTTCCTAACCACAACAGTGTTCACCACTAACACGTTGTCCTGTTCTCCTACCTCAACATCTTTCACCACCGAATATCGGTCAGCATGACATTTTTCACGAAAAACAAGTTCTCACAAAGCAGCCTACTGCATATTTCATCACTGTCAATCATTCATTTCGTTAGTTGATAAAGACTGCGTCCGGTAAGAGATATTTCTGGCATGGCGTTTTCGTGGATAAAAATTCAAGTGAAGAGCGACAATATGAGATGCCGGGATGAGAGCTGCTTTCAGATTGAGTACGGGTGATAACAGACTAACTACCTCGTAAATTGACTTAGTAAGCTCGTCGTTCTTCCTGTCCGCGAATACTGCCGCCAGTTTTGCATGCTTCAAAACTTAGTATTTAACATGAATAGCTGAAGCCACGCAGTGCAAAAGCACACTGTCGTGCGCACAGCTGCCTGCGCTGGGCGCTGACTGAACCGTTCCTGCGGGTTGTGTGGTTACGGAAAAACGGATGGAATCGTACGAACACTGATTCACGAACTCGCCTGAAATGATTCGCATCGGTTTGTCAAGAGCGCAGCGCGCTGCAAAATGTCAAGCTGCTGCTCAATGCATCCCTGACCAGCACAGCGATTTGTGCGAAGCAACTGGCAAAAAGCGAGACGCCAGAAGCAAGTGAAGTCCACCTAAACGACTGCCATTAAGTCTGGCTAACGGCAAACCGGCTGGCCGGATGTTTTCTATAGTCTGCAAAACCTTTCGAAAAGCAATTTGACAGAGAACACGCCTTGATTTGGAAATCTTCATCCGCGTAACACTGGTAGAGCATAAAAAGTTTTTTGATGGTGCTCCTGAGTTACTGCTTTCCCTCTTCGCACTTGCGATGAATTAAGTTAGTTGGCAACAACAACAGGTTCACGGCGACTACGCAGTACTATAAACCTCCCGACACAACCGACAGGCAACCCTGACGCAGTGAGTGATTCTGACCTAACAGAACGGCGTTCATCGCTGCGCCAAGAACGCGGTCTTGCGACGTTGAAAAAAACGCATGCGCTCTCCACTGTACATTTCGTCAGGATGCAACGTACAGCAAATCGATACAGTCAACGATGAAAATAGCTTATAACATCACTGCCCATGGGTACATTAGCAGGTAACTTGTCAAGTCTTTACTCATATGAAAACTGCCAACTGTACAACGCTGATGGCGAAGGGTTTTTGACCAACTGATAGCAAACATAGGGTGTAGCAAAGCAACAGTAGACATCATGCATAATGCGTTTATCGAAGATCCTCCAAACACCCTTTGCAAAATTGCAAATAGTAAAATAAGCACGGATTACGGACTTATATGCTGACGCCTAAATTAACCCACATGTTTCTGGCACCCGCTAACTGGCAACTTCTGGCGACAGTGTAAAAGTTTGCATCTCTCCTTACGCACTTTGGAGCCTACATTAGCCGAACTATTAATCCGTATGCGTCGAGCAAATGTCCGATTCTAGTCGACATCTAAGCCACGTTAAGTGATGAAAAACTAAAGTCGTTGCGAATCTGACGCATGAGGAAGATTGATCACATTGCGTCCCAACTCGTGTTAATACGTGAGGTGGAGGCCTGCCGTGGAAAGCTGTTGCCGTAGCGCTTTTGACCGACTGATAGCAGGCACAAAAACGCCTTTGCGCAAATTGCTTCGCGGCGTCATGAGCGATCTCATCGCTAAGTGGTGCGGCTGGAGATGTTAGTCACTGTTGGGATAGTTGCCCAACGCGCAATTTCAGGCGTCACAAATTGCATTATGCTGTCAGCGAACGCGCTACGCAATGTATTGGACCGCTGCCTAAGAATGAAAACCTGCGCGCCTCCAGTAGTAATCCTACTCTCGTTACGTTAAACTTTTCAGCATTTTTTATGAAGAAAATTCAGTATGTTGCTACAGTTGTAATAGCTAAACTTGCACGTTTCTGTAACTTTTGCTACATTGTTGATCGGGAATATGTTACACAAAGCTTGTTTGCAGTGAGATCTGGAAAAACACCAGGTTTTACACAGTACGAGAATTCCACCACTCTCACTTTTGCCGACTGGTGGCAGATCACGTATTTATACGACGAAGAACGACATCGGACAAAAGAGGTTCCACAAGAACATGGGAAAAATCATAGCTTTCCTTATGTTGTGGAAATCGTGCAGCAGTTGGCTGGTCTCATCTATAGGACGAAAAATCAATGTGGCTGCTAAATGTTCATGGCTGGCGACAGAAAACGCTCAAATAAATAACCATCTACTGCAAATATGGATGTATTCGAAGAGAATGCAAGTGGGCAGACGTATTAACGTATGACCGTTGCGGCATTCCGTCGATAATTTAGGCTTACATTACTCATTCTACAGCACAAAGCAGCTTCCGGTAACAACAGCATTAGTCGTTGACGTAACGTATACTGCAAAATGCTGGTACTTCGTTCTGGAACAGTACGTGAAGAAGACAAGATCAAGACATGGGAACAAGACAAAAGCACAAATATCAAGACAATCTTAAGATCAAGACAAAACATATGGGCATTATACTGATTATATCAGCCCTTTAATCGACCGAATTGGGGTGAACTGAATTGAGAGTTCGAAGGATATCCCAGAACACGCTGAACAAAATGAGCAACACAGCAGTTGAAGCGTAAATTCGATACTGAGCTAGAGTTGGTTCGATCGCCTGTACAACATTTTCTCGACGTTCTTACGACCTCAGGCTTTCGGTGAAGACTTTGATCACGGTCATTACCTGATGTAGGGCTACCATTTCTGAACAAGGAAAAACCGGGACGCATTCAAGACAGTCACAATAACCACCTGTCACGAGACTCAACAGACAGTTTTGGCATAACAGACTACGGTTTATCTGATAGATATCACGTCACTTGATAAGGTGTTCATTTTAGTATAACACAAATTACAACTATTAAAAAGCTCCTTAAATAACAACAGAATTCAGATTGTATAGCAGTGCTCATCTTTTTTACACAAACTAACTTCTCCCTCCTTTCTTGCTCACGAACGTTATAGCTGCAGTAATATAGCAACATGAATTTATAGAACGAAGGACACAGACAACCTCTATGACGCAATAGTAACAAAGTATTGAAACGCTATTATGCTACAACACCTACATTCCCACAAATAAGTGGAGGGTAATTTGGTAGCAGAAACTTTCAACACTTTCAGTGTGGCGAGTTTTCTACGATTTTTTTAGCAGAGTGCGGCGCTGGTTTTCTATTTTAGACCGTTTTTGACTGTTTACTCTAAGCACTGTTTACACAACAACTAAATACAGGACTTACGTCAACTTTCAACATTTTTTTCTGGACGCAAATTTTAGCATCAAAATTCATGATACCTTCCGAAAAATTGGGAGGTACGGTAATCCTAACCTGAGGTTAATGAGTATCAGAAGAAAATCGAATTTGGAAACTAAGACCGTTGCGGTGTTCAAAATCTCATTTTTTGAGAGCACCGACTACAAAAACTCGCGCAATATCACTTCCCCCCCTTCAGGTGCAAAGTCTCTTTTGTTCTGTTTCAACAAGACAATTCTAATTCAAGGTAACTTGTACTCGACATGCGTTTCTGTGCTTTAGATGACTTAGAAAAAGATATCCACAATTGATACAGCAGAAAAAGCTACCGTTTCAAAATCTATCACGGGTTTTGCCCAAACTCCCATCTGCGAAAACACTTCGAGAAGAATTGTGTTGTGGTAAAAAAAGTTGTTTGCGATCGCGGTCTCAGTAAACCATATTAACGTATTTGATGATGCGGCGTTCGCATGGAGAGTAGAAAGCGCATTCACAAGAGGGTGAACCGAAACCAAACAACGTGCGATAAATATCTCGTGTTGTCATAGCAGCATAAACTTCATAGTGGCAGCTGATGACATGAGCCAAACGTAAACCGAGCGACCGTGAAGAATATGCAACCAGCAAGTCTTGTTTAATCATTAGTTTTGCTACCAAGCAAACTTTTAGGCGAAAACAGTGTCATTTCGTCATTTTCTTAAAAGCAGCTCAAACAGACGCACAAACGCCAACATTGAGCCTAAATACAGCCCTACCTGAGAGAGTAATCGCAGCACTTCCACTCTGCGTTAATGCAACAATCCGCCGTACTGAACTGAACGCTGCATTAATTAAAACAGAACAGTGAGTGACAACGCCTTTCTGGACATATCCTCCGCAATTTTCCCAGTTTCGAAATCTTTTTTAATTCAAGCGTTAACCTCACCATCAAACCAAGGGCACACACTTTGTGCGATGCATATTGCCTGCTAGCAACCATTCACTATTGTTACGTTTGTTTTTCTTTTTTCGTCATAAGAGCGTTAAGACTTCATAAACGTAAAACTACAGCGGTTAAGTTTGCTAACGGGTCAAAATTTTGACAGCCGTTTTATCTTTAACCCAGTTTCCATTTGCAAACTTGTTCATAGCGAGAAGAGCAAGATTTTCACCACAGCAAAGTCAGCCCAAGAACGCCACACACCACTACCTTGAAAAAGACAACTCAAATTCAAACAACCATGAATGTGCGGGAAATGGTCACTATGAAAACCCTGAGCGGAAAATATATACATCTGCAGATTTTCAGTAACGACGTCTGTCTGTGCGCCATGAACGCTAGAAACCAGGGTGTGGTGGGGACAATACCCCGCTCCCTTTACAGACGGGGTAACGGGAGCAGAACCACCTTTTTGTAAACAAGACAAAAAGTACTTTTTGCAGTATAAACATAGATTTCAACCAATTTATTGCGGCGTATCGCGAACCTTTGAAATCTAAAACAATATTGCGTATAAATTTTCTGATTCAAAATTATTCCGCACATGTATTTCTGTATCGAATATTAAAATGGTCAACAGTTTTGAACTTGAAAATATTACGCAACAACGCACCAAGGCGTATAAATGCAACAAAGTGCATTATTCGTCAAAACTGACCAACGCAACATAGACATTTTGTTAAACAACTAATGCCCTCGATTTTTCACACGCACTTGCACGTCTTGCCACAGCTACGGAGTCCAGAGTCGCACCACCGTTTGTTAGCAAAACATGCCAAGAATATATAGCGCACCACATCAGCAGTGCTACCTCAATCGCAACATCAGCAGCTGCAGCATTTGTACACACGCTTGGCACCAGCTCTGCAGCAAAGCAATTTTTCCTGAACGACATCGCTTCCGACGAAGCGGCGGACCCGATAAGATTAACAACTCTATGGATAGATGATCAACCAATGTCGTAACAGAAGCTAAAAAGAACTTTACTATTCTATCGTACGACAACGTCAATCTGTACCGACTTGTTTACATTAGGATAGGTGTTAAAACACCTGAAGTTCTCTGGAAAGCTGTATTTGTGATAGCTGCGCGAATCTGCTCCAGCTGACATGGAGATGCTTCCCAAGGTTTCTCGTATACAATAATCTAGTCCCGTGCCATGTCCAAATAATTGCAAAGCTTGCAAACGAACTTCTTTTGTCAAATCAGACAGCAACACCGCAGAAGGCTACTTTCTTTGTTGCTGGTTGCTGACAGCACTTGGCTGCATGTGAATAATTGTGATTTATGTCAAACAGAAAAAATCACCTTTTCCATAAGCCTAACCGCTTGAGTTTCATTTGCGAACCTACAGTATGTCGTGCCGCATTGGGCACGGGCGGCCTATGTTGTGCACCCCTGATCCAGTCCATCCTTATCTTCTGCAAGCTTTTTTTCAATCTTTTGTTATTGGTTCAGGCACTCCAGATTGCCTGAAGTTCACTTTCCAGATACAACGTAATTGCTACCTGGCTAGGAAAGGTTTCGACATGCATGGATAGCATACGTAACATCCGACCAACAGCACAAGTTTTGAGCTGCAAGTATGATAAGGAAAAGCGAACCATTGACTCATTGACGAGTGTATATCAGTCGATGTCAGATTCTTGCTGATGAAAATATATTTTCCATTCTGAATTTACTTCACTAAATCGCATCGAATTAACCATATTGCTTCTGTTGGACATCCCCATCTATCTAAAAATCCGTCCTTATGCCGGTTTAGACAGCCGCGTTTGTTTAATCAAAGCACCCATTCTTATAATATACCTTTGCCATATACCGTGGCTTCTCTTTGTAGTGTTTTGTGTGCGTGTGTGTGCCTCTCTATTTTGTTAGCCTTTGCGTTGCCAATGATTATTTTAGGCATCGGCCTGCCATCACTGGCTGTTTGTAAATAAATAAATATCAGTGGATATGGAAATAAAAAAACTCATTCCTTCAATCACAATACGGGTTAAATAACTGTCAGGAAACACGAGAACAAAAACTTAACTACCAGTTCGTTTTGTCAAGATTTCAAATTTCTTATAGCACCAACGAAGACATTTGCAGTCCCAGCCGTACTTCACTTGCATAAAGATTAACTATCTCCCGAGCATTGGCATTTTGGTACACCATCTTTACTGAAAAGTGAAATCTTTTCCAAGCTGTGCACTTTTCAACCCAGCTGGAGGTGTAAATTGCCATAGTATCATTGTTACGTTGACATATTTTTATGATTCTGTATTTTATTTAGTCCGTGGTGGGGATAAAACTGCCTGAACTAATTCACCCCTAAAAGATCTCCTGTTTAACTTTCAAGAACAAGCTGAAATCTTGCTCGTAAAAAGAAAACGTACATGACTGGGAATTATGTTCATATAAATCATCCGTCTTGCTTGCTTAAACAACTGAGCGAGAATCCATCAGCGTATAAACGACAACTGGCTGCATTAAAACTACAGAAATATGAAATGGTTCAAGAAGAAATGCCTCAAAGCCTCAACTAGATCAACAAATTTGGTCTGCGCCCAGTACAAGCTGTGAAACGTGTGCTATACCACAACAAAGGTCTACGCCGATTATTGTAAAAAAGTAATGATTTTTGGTTATTTTTTGCTAAATCACATAAATCCGGTGCCATTTGCAAGATGTGGACAGGATCGTCATCACAGTCGACATACAAAGAACATGTCTTGTTCCTGCTGAACAGCATGCTTAGGAAATCAAGCATTTAACCAACCTCTGTCAAAAATCTCGGGCATGCCTCAGAAAAAAAAAGAACGGAAAACCTGTGAAGAGACGCTGGCAAAGTTTCAACTGCTGGTAGGCATCGTTGAACCAAGTCAATTATACTTTATGAAGAAAAGCAGCGCCGATCAGAGTAAACACAAGCGCTCATTTAAAGCAATGCCAAAAACTTTACCAGCAGTTCCATTTCATCTGCGTCTCTTCCACGCAAGTTAATAACTCGGGTTAATTTTAAGACATTTGCCGTAACCTTATTCATACTACCGATCAAGAATACGGGGTCTTTTCAGTAACACACGGCTCACAGACTGTTTTGTTCTGTGGCTGAGAGATCATACGTTCGCTGATACACCCGAAACAGAACGACGACAGATCTGCAAAATTTTATCAAAAATCGTCCCGGTCATCCCATCAACAACCAATCAATAATGTCCAAATCAAATTTAACGGCCACGGTTGCGCTCACGAAGCAGAATGACTTTCACGGCCACCGCCAGACCCAAAGCGCTGAGCAACCCGCATGCAACCTTGATCGTTTCGATTGAAGGCCTAAGCAGCCAGAAGTAGGTGCAGCAGGTAGCCACCGCACTTCAGCGCATGTACATTAAACTCCACTCAGACGACAAACAACCCCGTATTGCCAAATAAATAATGCATGCGCTCACGTTTCGACGCGTTCCATTGACTTTCCATCATATCAGTTCTAGCCGAAGCGAAAATGACAGGCTGAATGCATCAACGCACTTCCAAACTGCCACACACGCAGCCAGGCGTAACCTTCACCTCACTGGTGCATGTACGCAGTATGAATTAGAATGAAAGTATACGTACTCGTTTATCTTACTCAGCTATGAACGCTTGAAAGGTTTTAACCTATGCAGAATATTTTGCGGTTGTCTCACTACGTTGTGCGCTAGCTTTAAACTACTCGCACAGACACTCCAAAATTTTGCCACACCGCTATCGAGGGAGACAACCGACAGGATATGAGGCATTCGTGAATTCGTTCGCTACTCCACAGACATTTACTTTCACCGTATAGGTCCAAAGAGCGCTACGACATTGACACAAAGATGACATGAAACTGCTCGCAGCGCCGTAAATATTTGACCAGCACGACCGGGTGTCGTCAGAGATACAACTTAACATTTTAACGAGAACCGTACGACCTGAGAACCGGCGAGTAAATTTTACAGCAAACATGCGATTGTGCCACTCACCCGGGCAGAAGTCAAAACAATCAGAACAGGCATTTTCGTCGTAACTCCTGCTGCAGTGCAGCCCGAAAAAAGGAGCGGCTCGATGCGCGTTATTACGCGCGCATCACAACAACATCCAGATCACATGCGACTCATTCCTCCAGATGCAACGGCTTGCATAGCGTGAGTTGCTCACCCGGCAACTGCGCCAAGCAGCGCGCCGATAGCAAACGCAACCTGACAGTTGCCTGGCTTCACGCAAGCTCAAGCTAAACATCGATCGGAGCCGCAAATAACATTGGGATTTAATTATATCCTTTACTTAGCGTTAATGACATGTCCCCCCGACCGTGAGCCGCTCACTGGCTGCCTGATTGGTGAAACCCACTTCAGATCCCTATTTTGTGATTGGCGCAACGTCGTGATTCTTTCCCTCGGCACTCACACTGCAGCGTGCGATCAATACCACAGACTTGCGCACTAAACAAACGCGTGACGTTTATACCAAGAGGTATTGTATCAACTGACATCTGCCACAGCAGTCATTTTCGCAGCAAGCGCAAAGCGAAAACAACATTTTCAGCTCTCATCAAAACTGAAGGATGGAAACTATCGTTAGTTGAGCAAAAACCAACAAAACACACGACGATGCCTCGTTAATGAAGCACATACAAACATATCGTATGTCATAAGCAACACTTCCATCAAAACAAGTTTGCTAACCTTACACCATCACGTAACATAATATAACACAAGTTATCATTGCAATCGGACTTAAATGCAGCACAAGTGTCAAGGCCACCACGCAACACACGAGGCTAACCTACTCTAATCAGCGCAGTGTATGCCTATGGTGTGCGAATAGTTAACAGCACGCGAAATATGTTTGGCTTCTCCTGACCACCGATAACACCTACCACTCAAAATAAGCTCCGCGTGTCGATCACCAGATTTTACAGCACGACGCACGAGCTTAGCCACCGTTTAGACGCAATTTGATGTGTCTTTTGCTCACACTTAAAATTATTTATAAAATTCGCTGTGCATTTTTCTTCTCAAAAATCTTTCAGAAGCTGCTTTGAAGGCTTGTGACGAGTTTATACACATTGTTGCGTCGCGGGAGGCATTTTAAAATACCTATGCTTCATCGATCATGAAACTCACTTGATAACGTTCCGGATAAGGACATCACTACGTCTCCCACTAAGCAACAATGGCTATGAATTTCCTGACTTCGATGTTTCACCGTAGCTTCATTCACGACGTAACGCGTTTTTTATAAAGCGGTCCACACATTTTCACTTTCTTCCAGTACTACCCTGGCACTTAAGACGTTTGTACAAACTGACCTTCGGAGTTAAAATTGTCGATAAAACTGCCTTGAAACGTAGTTGTGGTAATCGCATCGCAACTGTGGATTTCCATTATTCTGCCCAGCCGCTGTTAATTGCGCGAAAAAAGTTTTTAGCGCTGTGGTTTTGTTAACAAGTGCTGCAGATTTATTTACAAAACACACAGTATTAAAAGCTCTAGGTTTCGAGGATTCAGCCACCTGGGCTATGATTTCTTCTTTCTGCGATGATTCGAATTTGCGCATATCAGTTGTCAAGTAACTAGTCTCCACAACGCTGAAGGGTTTGAATCCACCAAAAAATTGTTTTGATAGGATATCGATTTCACGTAACACTGCTCATCTTCAGTCTTACAATCTTATTCAAATTGATTCCATGTGAAAAAGATTGGTCTTAAGATGCGGTGCAACGTGAAATCGATTTCCTATTAAAACAATTTTGCCGATGTATTCAAACCCTTCACCTTCGTGAATACTAGTTACTTGAAAACACAAAGCAATCGCTTTTTCATCACGTCCGTTCTTCCCAGAAACCTCGGATAAAACGCTTCGTGCAAGATTATCCCCTTGCAGCATTGCAGAGTCGAGGAGATGGCGGTCCGCGTTCGTACTTGATATGGTCATTGCCAAAGAACATACGATTCGGCAAACGGTGCTTTTTAACCGGTCCATAGCGCAAGCTCACGACCAAACAACAACCACGATCAGGCAGCTGGCGATGCATAACAAACGTGCAGCCTGCTGCTGAGCTTCCGCATACACCTAAATGTGAAACTTATAATTGCCGTGGCGTTCACACAGGCGCTACTTAGAGAAACGCAACATTTTCTGTCGTTCCTTTTATCGGTACATCAACCCTTCCGAAACGATCTGTCCACTTGTGTTTACCCACAACTCTCACTGGCGACAAAAGAACCACGACAGCAGCGCCGCCGCCATCCACTAACAGTTGGCACTCTTACATACATCATCATTTGCAAGATTTAAAAGCTGACATCACAAGCAGCGTGACAATTGGCCATTGACTCCGAGAAGTCATCCAGTGGTTTGAGTTGAAACGAAGTTGCGCGAGACAGCTTAGTTGAGCTTTATCATCTTTAACAGTAACGGAAATGATTCGTTGAACCAAAAGAGCGTTGCAACGGAGAAGAGACCAAGCTGCGCGTTTGGCAAATCCTGGTAACTTACAAGCCGCAATCTCAAGCATGACGTTTATGCAAATGGTCGCAATTTCGTCTTGACATTGTCAAACTTAGTTTCGGCACAGAGTGGGCTTCGCAGAACAGCGATAGGTTGACACAATGCAGCTNCCTTGAGAAAACACACGACTGCGTTTTCAAGGCCGCGATGCTCACAAGTGATCAACAGGATNAGGGTATTTGAACTAGACTGCCGAATTTTCTGTAAAAGGTCGTTATAAAATNGTAGGTATTAATTTACGTTATGAACCATATACCGTATGTATTCAATTGCTGGCCACCCTTGTTAATTGTAAGCCGCCCTTGATTGTAAGCCGCACGAAATGGTGTTGAAAAATTAATATAAGCCGCCCCTGATTGTAAGTTGCACTTGAACATAAGGTACCTTAGCCTCTGAGATACTTTAGTGTATAGCACGTTTCGCGTTTAATTGGTAAGCCTGTCAAAGATGCTCACACCACCACAACTGCCTTCTGTTCATCATAACCTCTCCTGTGATGGATGTGCACGTGTGTACGTGATGCTGAAGACTAACAGAGTGGAAAGATAATGCGAAAAGAGAGTTTGGTCAACAAAACGTAGCTAAGGAAGGACTGGGCGTCATCTATACCTTTCGATAAGCTAAGGAAAAAAATATAAGCCGCCCTCGATTGTAAGCCGCATGAAATGTTGAAAAAAAGCTGCATAAGCCGCGGCTTACAATCGAATAAATACGGTATTATATTTAACGCTGAGGGCGAAGAGCGACGAAAGCAATAACAAGCTTTGTACTTTCAGGTTAAAAGCAGCATTGCGATTACACAGGTTTTTGAAAAATCAGTGACTGCAAAGTCAACGAAAAGAAAGGAATACTGATGAGATTACAACAAAATAAAATAACCTTTCCTCAAAGTCGCAAGAATATAGTCGCATTCGTCACACACAATGATTTAACTTAATGCATTTCGACTATGCTACTGTACTAAAACACCCACATAACCCTATAGCGGTTGTAAAAGGAATAAACTTCAGCGTAAACTAACTCGCGTCAACTGCAGCCTGACATGAGGCCATGTCTGCGAGTGCAAACCTCAGGTAGAGTACATGTCTTGTTTTCATTTGCCCTTTGAAACAAACCAGTCGGCGTTACCTCGAAAAATATCGCCATTCAAAATTTTACGAAGAAAAACTTCTTGGTACCTCACAGGATTAATGTGGTATCGAACGCTCCAATATGAAAAACTATACCAAACACTTTGCCAGTGGCTCCCAACCTGTATCGCTTCTCAGCACATTGGAAGTGGGCGGCGACCTCGTAATACCTTTTCATATGGATTTGAGCGTTCATTTAGTTTTTCCTGCCCGGATGTAGCGCTAACCTGGATGGGAACCAGCAAGCTTAACTCTCTTTTCACGACAAATGTTCACTTCAATTGTGCGACAGCACGTCCGTGTTGAAATAATCAACAGTCGATTTTGTTATTTTGTTATTCAGCGTTTGGCCTGATTTTGCACTGCCATTACCTAACAGCCCTGTTAACGCAGACATCGAATGGCGCAAACCACACGTTTCTTTTCACGCGCATTGAAAAAACAACTGCGTGCTTGCTGCAGTCATTCAGAAAATGTAGAAATGCTCTCGTAGGGGTGAGTGACGTTGTGAAGCTTTTGACAAATGCCCGAGCGGCCTTCTGTTTCAAGCATGCACGACCACCTTCGAAGCATTTCCAGCATTGTTACGCTTGCAACGTTCCGGGTGAGCTGTGCACGCAAGAAGTCTGCATTCACGCATCACATAAACTTGATACACGAAAAGCTTTGCTGAAACACGGTAAGCTGACAAAGGTCGCCGGGTGCGGGAATAGCGAAACAGCGTAGGTGTAGTATAGGAAAGCAGTGTGCAGCAGAAGGTTATTTAAAACATTTCAACTGTTTTGGCAGTCCTTCCGTGATTCATGTTTCTTCGACAGGAGCACCCACAACTAATTGCGCAATGCAGTGGTGCCTAACCGGAGAGCCACGGCACCCACCCAAGTGTGCCAATGCCCAGGTGTGTCGCGAGCTGATACGTTTTGTTTTTCAATATATCATCAGAAACACATTTTCAAAATTTTATCAAACCTCATAGCACATTGCTGTGGGATCGCCGCTGGATGTCGCAAATTATATTTGTTTCTTCTGTAGGGTGCCGCAAGTCTGAAAATGTTGGGAAGCACTTGGTCGTAACGGTATGTTCCTGGTCAGCAAGTTCGACCACGTGCACATTCTCCGCCAACGGCATGAGCCGGACAAGCTCTCTGCTGACAGTTAGCGGAAAAAACATGACTCGCCAAGCGCAGTTGCAGTAGCAAACTTTGACATATGCCGCGATATTTTTTCAGGTTTGACAACAAATTTAATTGGAACCGTTCCGTTGTCACATCCTCCGCCAATTCTTCCTCTATCCTACAGTCGGTAGGGGTTGGCTGCAACCTCAATCACGATCTGAGCCAATCACTAATGCATAGATAACTTCACACTGGCAGCATCCAACACAGTTATATTTTATCTACTGCAAAATAAATTCCATGTGTCATCTACTGCTCAACTTACAAAAACTCACAATTCTAACAGATCTTGTGAACTGTTAAAACAAACAATCGGATGTGTTCGCAAAAATTGGATGTTGGTGCCTTGTGCTCATTCCACCACCACGTGCAGCGGGTCAAAAGCTCAGTTACTTCGTTGAAATTGACAAGCCAACCGTTTTCGTTGCACTTGCTGCTACTTAAGTTAAAAGAAATTCCAGCACATTTACCTGACTTTAAAAAACTAGACTACAACATGTCGGTACCACAGTAGCCTACTTTGTTGCTTCCCTTGAGTACTGATGCGGTATGTAAGGGGATAAAAGCAATCTATCAACCCGCATTTAAAAGCTCAAACAGCAGAAGCCCATCACCCAAGTAGACAACAGTAAAATGCAGACCATTGTTTTGCATCATGCCAAAATTTCTTCAACTTACACGTTAACGTTGAGCTGAACGCAGAACGCACAAAATCACAGTATTAGGTGTATGCAGTAATGAAAACGATTTTAACAAGAAGAGAACGATCGGCCTTCCTTTCCGCCAGCCAACAGAAGTAAACAGAGAACCGGTGCTTTTCCACAAAAACACTACCCACCCAGCGAACTGGTCGGTTCGACCTACTTGTGCCCCGGACCAGGTCAACATGTAAGAGAGCTTTATATTTGCCTCGAGGCTAATAAAATTAAAACCTGTGTTACTAAGTCAAAAAAAACCTTACGCTTTGGTTTTCTGAATGGTATATGCTGTTGACGTTAACACATGCCGCTATATATTTTGCTAACATCACTTGAAGCCAGCATTAGTGCTTGCAATCAATGATGTTACGAGCAATCAAAGGTGAAGGCGTCCTGTTGATCTGCTCGGTATCTTGCATCGATAAAACAAAATAGCTTTCACGCACACCAAAAGGTTACAGCTTGCAGGCTATTCGGAACAGCAGAGATAACCGCAGGTAGTGTTGACCACGGTAAGTACTGAAGCTACAACTGAGTGCCTTGGTGTACGGAGGGCGATACAAGTTGTCTGCCAATCCCATCAGAGAAAAGGTGATGCATTCTGCAAATTGTAATACGCCCTACCCCTCACTTGCCTTCGTTGCCGCCATAATCTCAAAATTAGTGACAAATTTCAGAAAGTTCCTTCTACACTCCCTGTAATACTTCAGTCATCGTTTATTCACAGGGTCGTACCGAGGGGGCAAGGGGGGCACGATTCCCCGGACACAGAATCACTATGGGGGCGCCGAACGACTGCGGAGGCGCCGAAAGGTCCCAACAATGCCACAAGTACTTTCTTCAATATAGTACATTTGCTTCCGAAAGACCTCAGGTTCGAACATGGGGGCACCAAACTTGCTTCTTGCCTCCGGCGCCATCTAACATCGTTACGCCCCTGTTTACTCAAAATACATATCGCCAGAAGACACAAACAAAAAAGGCCTAGTTGCACAACTGATAGATGTAAGACCCATCAGGTCTTAATAACTTTTGCCAAAACTTAGTAATAAAAGCCAGCAATGTATTGTTTGCGAAGCAAGAACCTTTTGGGGATGGAAACGCCATTTTGGAGATGTTATTTGTCATTTTGCCAAAAAGGGAGAACAAAGAGCATACCAATGCAAAAAAATTTAATATAGTTTCAAAGTTGCTTGTTTACAGTTTTCATCGTACACTGAATGTATTTAAATGCGTCGTTGCAATGGTGAGCACGTTAGATTTTCTTCTCGAAGGTATTCATTAACGTTTGGCTCTATTTTATTGCCGGGTCGCTACACTGTGCGTTTCAGAATGTGCTTCATCGTTAATAAACGTTTGTACAAGTTCGAACGATTCCTTCAAGGACATACCCAAGAACGATGAGATCTACTGGGAAACCATGCAGTTGCGCAGCGATATATAAGTTAAGCACGTCAAGACAGACTGACGTAAAACTCACGCACAGAGTAGTCAGAACGATCAATCTTTGCAGCTAGTAGTAGTCCGGGTACATTTATTTTTAGCCTGTTTCCGCATGCAGCATCCCAAACTTTTCGGGAAAGTTATTAAACAACGAATGAATCACCAGCACTGCGCTTTTCAGAAAGATTCATATTCAACAGTCAATAGTCAATGCTATGCACTGAACCTGGCAAACCGAACGGCATAACAACCTTGTGTTATAGCAAATATCCGCAACAACTCGTCTTGATACCGGCTAAGGCTTCCCAGTTCTGTGCTACAGAAGTTTAAAATGTGACAAACGACCTATCCATGCAAATAGCACGGGTAATATTTACTATATATATACCATAAAAGCAATTACTGATCAATCACTCAAACTTAACATTACTTCCGCATTGACATCACATGCGCAGCAATGGTTGCAGCACTGACTCGAAAAGCTTCCAGAAAAAGTGACAAGAATCTGGACTTAAAGTATAAAAAAATTTCCACCCCTCGGCTATTGCATGCATACACGAAGACAAAAACCTGGTAAAGAAACACAAAAAATACAAAAAAACAACGAGAAAAGGGAACGCAATGATCGAAAATGTGTTCCTTCTCAGTTTGGTTCACCAACCCGTTGAGTAGTTGTCAACGTCCCGGTCTTGCGACTTTCCATTATGAACAGCGAGGATGGCAAGGCAATATGGACCAGTGCGCCACACGGCCATGCATTAACGTAAAAAGAAACAGTTGAAAAATGTTTCGGAGTACATATGCCTGTTCCTCCACAACGTACGCAAAAGGAACAAAACACACGACCGTAGTGCTGGCAAAAAAATAAGAATTGAGTACACACGTACAAGTTCACTGAATACCTGTTCATTGTCAAAAAAAGAACGTAGCGAAACAAGTCTCGAATGTTTGAGCAGGACAAAAACTGTTGCCACTGGGCTGAACACACTGTTTCCACTGGAAAGGTGCTTTTGCAACAAACACAACGCCATCGTCTCCCACACAGCAAACCCTACATGCATATTCATCTATTACACGCTGAAGCCACTTAACTATTTTGTTTCTACTGTGGTCGAAACAGTCAGCCTTTCTTTTGGCAGCCATACGTTGAATGCATGCAATAATTTTCAGGGATGCTAAAGGGCTTTATTCAAATGGTCAAACATAAACGCTGTTTAATAGCACATAATAATAACATTTTCTTGAAAACTTTAAGCAACCACTAACTAATACTGTAGAAAACCTATTACGAATTTCGTCCAATCCAACGTAACACAAGCAAGCAGTCAACCGCACGATTAGGTTGGTGATTTGTGCGTCACGGTGGGGATCTCATGGACTGGAGAAGAGAGAAGCAACAACGTTTTTGTAGATAAAGAAGCAACCCAACCTTTCAAAAGAAAGATCTAACTCGACTTTTGCGGATTTCTTTAAGTATCCCTTACCCATGTTCATGGGCGTCGGAAGGATTTTTCCAGAGGGGGCAAAAGTGATAGCATTACATTTTTCATTCTCAAAACTAAGAAAACGACCTTTTTTTGCTAAAAACGTAACAGAAAAATGTGAAATTTCAAAATCTTGGGGGGCTTCCCACCCCCATGCCCGTCTTTTTCTTCCATTCGTGATTTCTTGGAAGTGAGAGGGAGACACACTTGTTAATTTTCAATTTACGTGCGCAGGCCACATGACGAATTGGCTTCATTAAATATTTATAAATGCTTCAAATCGTGCTGAAATCCATCTCTTAAATCAGGAAAAAATCTCTTTCAATCAACGTAACGGCCTTTTACTCTTTCTGGAAGCGAAAGCTGCATAATAGATCCTTGCTAAAAGAAAAATATAGCCAATGCACACGCAAACAACTCTGCCGCCCATGCATTAACCTCACAACTAACGCAGCTAGAAGATGGTTTCTTCGTAACTGATGAATCAGAAGTATATTCGAACACCAGCCTTTGCTGCCAAAAATGGCATAAGATTAAGAAGTGAGTTACGCAGCTCAAGTAAACGACGATGAACTAGTGGGTAATCTTTACTGCTGACTTCGCAGCCTGGTGTACATATAGGCAGGAGTTGCGCTTGGCAAAGCAGCACCTTCAGGCCCAATCGAATAACAGTCTAAGCACACAGAAACCATATTATCAAGCAACTTGTACAACACTTACTGGTAAGCTGTACATGACCATTCACTCATGCGCCGTCGCACGTTGAGGCTAGGAAGACGAACTGCAGATGCCCGCCGGAGGAAAAGTGGACGCATTTGATTCATGGCCTCGCTGATGTAGCCTAACGGGTTTCCTGCAAAAATTACGAGGTTGGGAATGGCTAATCTCAGGTGATGATCTACAGCCTGGAAAAAATACTGAGACAAACGTGAAAGTTTGTTTTTTTCGTTGCAGTATAATTTTTTTCCAACGCCATCACTTCCTGTTTTTTACAGCACTTTTGTTGAATCAGAAGCTTTTATTTTTATGATTTTACTAAAAATGAGACCTTGTCACTCCATACTTTTACCTAACTATCCACATAGTTTCTGTCAAAATTTTAACAAATTTCTGGTGCGTTTGCAATCCAGTTAGATTTGAAACCTCACTTTAAACCAACTTAGTGTCTAGATATCATAGCAAACCTCTTGATTCGCCAATCCGCGAAATATGCTCCGTAACGGCGTCTCCCACAGACTTAGACCTTCCAGCAGCCAGACATTTTCTTGATTCTTCCACAGCTGTAAACGCAAGGTCGCAATCATGATCGAACTGCGATTTAGATTAACCATCTGCTCACTTATCATACACCGTTGTTTAATGTAGGAAAAGTCGACAACCACAGTCCTTCATTAGTTCTTATTTATACAGTATGTTGAAAATTACCTTAAATTCAAACCAAACTTTCCATCCTCCGAAGCCTATGCATCTTTCATACTTTTGACTGTGTAGTCTAAACAATACGATCTATTTTTTCTACTGAGTATACCAGGTAAACATTGTAGCCTACATGCGAACAGTATCAAGCTTTGGCTTGTGGAAAAGCTTTCGTAAAGCCTCGTTTCAATTGCAACTTTTCCACAACTCGGAAAGCCCCCATGTATGGCTGATACAACACCGCCTAGACTAGAGCTTACCCTGGCCACATCGAGCGATTGTGACGATAACATTTGAAACACTGACAGCTTTATTATATCATACTTCAAACGACTTTTCAAATGCGCTTTTGTTGGGGGCTCAAATTTATATTTTGCTCGTGTTGCCAGATTGTTCCAAACATGAAATTAGAACAAAATGTAAACATATATAGGCCAGGCCATTAAAAATAACATGTTTGCTTATTTATAGTGAATAACCATACTAGAAAAAAAGTGCGCTTCTAAACACTGTCTATCGAAAGTAATCCTTTCCCAGCAAAGAATCAGACACTAAGATCTTACAGAGTAGCCTGTATATTTCGCCTACCAAGTATAGCAGCTCTTATGTTACTGAATCAAATCATGTCATTGCTGCTATGTAGCAATTTACATTTTGGGACTGACATGATGCATTTTCAGCTGAACTAAGTAAACTTTTGTACTGCTTCTGTGCTTTACCTTAAAGCATTTCACTACTTCACCAGTTTAAAAGCATATGTTAAGCCACAACTTCTGTACTGTATTTACACAGCCTGATGCTTGTCGTACAGTAAAAAAAAAACAAGTTCTGCAATTTCATACTGTAAGGTCTCGTCGGGCGTCTATCGCGAACTTCAGAGGCTTACGTTTTACTGGAAATAATGGCTGCAATATTTAACCACATAAGTTTTCTGCAGGACAGAGTGTGCACATTTGTCGATTACAAATGACCTGGTGTTATGCTGGCTACACGACCATGGGCGTCCGCAGAAATTTTTCCGGGAGGCAAAGTCGACATTTTGCTTATCTTTTTCAGTTTGTTGGCGATGCAACGCAAATGGACGAACACAAAAAAGAAAATGTCCAATGTTACGGCAACAGTTGCATGCAGTGTTTTCCTTGTAAGAAAACCTTACAGTGATCAAATGTTTCAGTGATCATGGATTTTTTGGGACTGAGTTAGCGGAGTTCGAAATGAATAATAAACTTCGGGAATTTTTAGAATAAGTGTGAAATCTTATGAAAATACGAAAAATCTACTTAATTCATATACCTTCTCCTTGTTTTCGTACTTTTCTAATGATTTGGAATTTTGCAAGTGCGCGAGATGAGATTTCACTACGCAAATGGTCTGGTGGTACTGTGCATTTGCGCACCTTTACAGGGAGCATTGGTTGTAAAAAATGCGTTTTGTTGGCAGCAAATGCTTTTTTTCACTCATGTTTCTTCACACATAGTATAAACCAAGGGCGGGCAAACTTGTTCAATAGAAGATTCATTTGCAGAAACCCAAAAAAACAGCGAGCCGCAAAACCAGTTTTTAGTGTCAATACAAACATGGTAAAGAATGCAAGTTTTACATTAATTGATGCACAGTAATTGTCAGTATTAAGATTTTGTTTGATTTCCTAGTCCCCAAAAATCTGCACAGTACGTTGTTAAAGCTGTGCAAATTAATTCTCCCAAGTGTTCATTTTGCAGGGTTGCACGATAGTTTGATTTTACGAACTTCATCGTAGAGAAAAAAATCATAGCAATATGTTGTGCAGTACACATAAATTAGTTATACACTGGTATTTTAAATTCTGGGTATTTACTTTCTTGAACTTGTCGCCCGAAATTAAGTGTTGAGTTGCATTGACTAAAGCTTTTTTTAACCAGGTTTTCTTACATTTCGGTCAGTTTTATCTCTACAGCAGACACGTTTGTAACAAACGGTTAGCGAACTAGACAGTAATCACCGATACATTGACACTGAATGGATTTGCAAGGAATGCAAAACATGGTTTTGACTCTTGGAAATGGTCAAATCTGGCTCGGAACTTCTCCAGTGGTCTTAAATTTATTTTAGTATTCTTCCACGTTGTCGTCTGCAAATGCCTCTTCGCAAAAGATATTCGTTCTTATTTCGACATTGGGAAAATGAAAGAATGCTTTCGACGATATGTGTCTTTAAGAAATTTTAATTTCTTCTGGGAACTTATATAGACTAACTTCTGGCTTAGGTTCACTGTCGTTTTAATTAAATTGCGTAGACCCCCTGGTGACCAGTGTTCCCTCTAAGGTGCGCAAATGCGCAGAATCACCAAAACATTTGCGCAGTGAAATCTCATTCTTGCGCAATTGCAACATTCAAATTTGATATCGTATCTACATTGCATAGCCCTTTAGATACGTCTCACTCAGTGTTGCCACTTCTGATGTTTTAACATCAGATCTGATGTTTTGTGGGAAATTTCTGATGTCTGATGTTTTGGCGACAAATCTGATGTTGTTTTCCACATTTCTAGGTTGAATATGAGTTGGATTCATATATAATTTTTATAACTTTAATCAATCTCTCAAGTCTCAATCTCGTGTGTGTTTGGTTGTCGTTCCAAACTGAAGATGCTCCAAACGCTGCGTTGAGAATAATATTGTATGTTTCGCACGAACGCCTTCTCCATTTAGTGACGACACTTTAGGACAGCGTTCTTAACCGTTTCTATACCACGTCCCCCTTGAAGTAATCGTCCTTTGTTTCAACAAGCCCCCTGACATTAAATGCAGTACTGTACGTTGTAAAATCATGTGTATTTGTTGGTAAATTTATTGTTAAAACTTTCCATGTTGTGGAGCGCGTAAAAGCTTGCGCTCCCCGGGAAATTTATTGACGCCCAGCTGGGGAAACGTGCCCCCTGGTTAAGAACCACTGCTTTAGGGAAATGAGGATCATCGCGCTTTTTTAGGTGTTGGTAAATGGAAGTATTTATCTCAGGGGTTCTTAAAGTATTGCCTCAATACCCCCAGCGGGCATTGAGATTAGACGATGGGATATTCAACAGGTTCATTCAGCAATGTATTAATACACAATCATTACATTCGTTCCAGCAATCTAGCAATACTGTACTCATGAAGCAGAAAATTAGTGCTGATGAATGTGATGCAGCCTTTGCATTGACCTTTTTCCTCACTACTCCAGTGATTGAGTATTTCTTTACCAGGTTTGTTTTGTTCTTTACATTTTTTTGCTATTAAACTGTTGAAAAGGGTTATCCAGATAGAAGAAAAATTGACTTATTAGGGGTTGAGGCGTTAAAACTTTAAGGACCACTGGTTTCCCTTATCTTATGTGAAACTGCAATGTAAAAATATCATGTTATCTGATGTTGAAGAAGGCGACCATCTAATGTTGACGAGACTGAACCCAGTGGCAACACAGGTTTCACTGGTTGTGTGTCTACATGGTTGTGAAATTGCATGCGCACTGAAGCAAACATTTGCTCAATGTAGCATGTTCTTACAGGGACACTGCTGGTGACTGACTTCACGAACTTGTGTAAACACACTGATAAATGAAACAAACGTTAAATATGAGGCAGAAACTCTCTAACAATCTGAGATGTTGCTATTCATCTTGTCTAGAAGAGCCACACAAAACATGTCGGCGACCCGCAATTCGCCTACCTACGTGGCTTACCGCTGTCAGAAGTCACTGTGTTACTACATTACCTGCCAACAAGGCCCGCAACCAACTGATATTTTCGGGGGGGGGCAAAATGACGTAACTTGTTGCTGTACCTAACAAATACATATGTTTGTGAAAATTTTTTGGGGGGAATTGCCCGATTGCCCCCTTCTGGTTACGGGTCTGCCTGCCAAGATACCTGCGTTCAATAGTTACATGCGACAAAACGCATACTACCGTGACTTGAAGTGCATCTTCGTAGATTTTTTACCATGTTATTGTTACGCTACAGAGGCCAGTAGTAGAACAATTCGCTCACGAGTTTCGCAACCTGCCTCTGCAAGCGAAGAAGCGGATTTAGTGAACGGCAAGCTCATAACTGCATGTTGCCAAAACAGAGAACCTGACTCTTGAGCAGTGTGAGTGTCATATCGGCAAATAAACTGTCATTGCAAGAATTGAACCAACTAATCACACTTAAACTACTGATTTCACGTTTTCCAAAAAAATTTTCTTCTTAGTCCCAATTTCCAGGGGGGCAAATGCCCGTTTTGCCCCCCCCCCCTGCGGACGCCCATGCCTATAGCATATTGAAAG
>JGI24159J19872_10000252_pt1 | contig 41981 bp, 26 predicted proteins | sample Ectturendosymbi4_FD_19872 | JGI IMG/M metagenome (IMG submission 19872) | reverse complement strand
GAAAGCCTAAGAAATTGCAAAACGATGTGGCGATATTATTGTTAAGAACCAGATTTACGATACTCAAGGAACATTCTGTTTGTATTTTCAAAAGCAATTTCTTTTTTTACTTCTGTTTTCCACCTTGCGGCAAAAAAACTTGAACACCGTTGCGTTTTTCTGCTGTGTATGGTTCGCGTCAGCGGTTGCAGTTGTGCAACTTTGTGCAACAGCTTGCAGCAGCACATGTAAATAACAACAGACTTCGCAACGCAATTGGGGGGTGCAAGTTAAAGCGAGTGTTGCTGCAAACTTCCAACCTTGGACTGAGTAAATTTCTGTTGCAGAAAAGGTTAATTTTTATGAAAATACTCAGGCACAAAAATTACTTTTTAGGTTTGGGCAAATCTCTCAAATCTGTGTACTGCATTGCAGTCTATTTGCAACATTGATTCTGAACGCAAAAATGGATACGGCACGAAATGAACTAGTTGCAAACAACAGGTGTTTAAAACACAAACAGGAAAGCTTTTAAAGTTTTTCGAAAATTTGAATAACTTGGCGTCGACATCACTTGTTAGTCGGTTTAAATCAAGTTTTGTTTCCTTCAATTCTTTCACTTCTACTTCAAAAAATGTTTTTCACTTTTTTAATTAACAAGTTCCAAATATGTCTATGCGTTTTGGTCACTCGCAGTGCGTGATCAATGCAGTGTATAATAATTTTTTTAAATCCAGCGCAATCAACCAATTCATATAAAACCATGCGCATGTGGAACAGTTCACATTTATAAAATGTTTAAAATCAAACCGAGAACATTTTGAGAGCTGCTTCTAAATGAGGCACAGAAAGTTGCCGAAAGGCCCGTTGCACGTTTGGCTTGTCTGCCAAACTGTTTTCAGTGAAGAAAAAACAAGTTCAAGCAGTTGAAACATGAAGACAAAATAACGTTAAGATAGTGTATACGTTACACGCTGATAGGATAATGTGTAGAGTATTAAAAGGTTGAAAAAAAAAACAATAATCCCGTGTGTCGAGTGTTACATAAACGGCTGAACTGTGCGCCGCACAGGGGAGGGTAGGAAAGGAATAGCACATTTCAAAAATACAGTTTGTGATCAAATACATGAAAGCTAGTATCATCATTGACTAAGGTCGGAAAAAGAAATTATTGTATCTGTTGAGTTGAAATGGGGAAATGATTCAAATCGTTCAAATTTTCAGGAACAGATTTTTATATATTGTTAGGCCAAATTGATAACAATCTCTCTAATAAATGCTTTTGAGCTATTGTAAGTGTTATTGGCGGTCTTTAATTAAGCCCGTTTCATTAATATTAAGGCATTTGCCTCACTGATTTGAAAACCGGATATTTTACAGGTAGGCTACATATAGGTGTACGACATTTCATATACTGTGTTTGGCATGAAACTCTTTTGTTTGAACTTTGTTTTCAGAGTTTAATAAGTTTCACAGCAGCTTAATTTTAAGGATTGTCACCAGGAGTGGAGTGGTCGTGTTGGCTTTGCTCTCGCTATGAATACTAAGTGCGTGAAGTGGGAGTACAGACCAAGACAAAATTCAATAACCAGACATTCGTGCAATATTTCAGTTTGTATAGTATTCCCCACACCTTCGAAACTTATTTTTATTAGGTTGTCAATTTGGTGTTTCAAATTAAGTTTTTTATGGAGTATGACACCAGGATATTAAACTAAGTCAGTCAGGATTTTCATGTTTACAGCTTCAGGGTTGTTGATTTCGAAAGAATTGCATTTGGAAAATTTGAAAAGTAATTTATTAGTTTGAATCTAAAACACAAATTTGTTTAATGCATCACTGACCACGTATTGTTTGGAGCGTTGATTTAGATTTTGCAGGAATTTGAAAGGTTTATGTTATCTTTAAGTTTATATCTTCAGGAAGGTTTATGCCACCAATGCAGTGTTGACGTTACTTGTTGTAACAGTGTAAACAACAATTGAAAGCTTTAGGGTTACTGCAAGCTTTAGAGGAATCAGCCGACAAATCAGCCGGCTCTACTGTCATGACTTTGTGATAATCCAGAATTCCACATATCTGTACTCAAGTAACTCGTCCAATAAAAGCGACGAAGTTGAATTAATCAGTGAAATTTTTAAGCAAACTTTCTAACAATTTGATTGATATAATTTGAAAATAGTACAGGGCGGGCCAACTACGAAACATTTTGACCATACGTTACAATAAGGTATTATGATGTTTGGCGAACCAATCTGAAACACTGCAGTCCGTTTCTCAGAAAGGATGAAAGAAGTTTGAGAGGCTGTCCTTTTATTCCATAATAAAAGCAAATTTGATGCATAATGTTGTATTCAGCGCAATCAAAGTTTTTTCAAAAATTGTACGTGTGATCCGGTTTTTGCCTTCATCAGAGATTAATTCGTCGTTTATAGAAGTTATTGCAATGGATTATTTAACACGGATAACACGGATCCTGTATGGTAGACAACTTAAAAGGTTGTTGTTAGTAGAAGAAGAATAAACCGGATCCGGATACAATTTGTTTTTGGTAGGTTGGAAAAGCATAAAAATTGCTATACGGTAACTTACAAATAACAGGACTACTTTTTACCAATGGTAAGTATTGTTTTTAATATTTAGATACACTAGAAAAATCGCTCTAAGACACGTTAGTCAAAAAGTCACCAAGCCATACATGCGAATTCCTGTTAGATAAAATTTTGAAATTTTGTTGATATATCATACCAGTCTAATGTGCCATAACCTTTTAGAGATGACATTATAAATATCTTAGATCAAAATATATTGCCAACTTCAATTGTTGTTATAGGTGTTACCGCTCATGTTTAATGCGAAAAAAGAAAAGACATTCAGGTTAAACTGCGAAAAAGTGATGGGTGAAAGTTAACTCAAAGTGATTAGGGCAACAGTGAGAGTGACAGTAAATTAGCCAAGTTTAGCTCAGATAAAAAGCTACAACCTTTGTTGGCCTGAATCACATTTTTAATTTTCAGTTTGAAAGTCAACAAAACAATCCAAATGGAACGGAACTGTTTATCGACCAAACAGGTATAAATTTGACTTGATCTCATAAGCTCCAATTGTTTGTCGAAAAAGCTTCACTCAACGGTTTGATGCTTTTTACTGGTTGCAAAGCGCCAACTGCAAAACAGAATTTACTAGAACAGAGTCAGTACATTTCCTGCAGTTTGTTTATTTTTAATAAGCGCTGTGGTCAGCTCAGTGAAGCAAGAATGCCGAACTACGTTAAACGTTTCGCATCAAAGGGCAATTCGTTCCAGACTGGCAAAGCCACAAACGTCAAATGTACTCTTGCTTGCATCACAGTCACTGCATCGAGCAGAACACAAGAATGAGCTTTGCCTGAAATTGATTCAAAAACATCGCAAAGTGAAGCAAAACGAGTTTTTAATCCCGAGTTGTTTGCTTTTCCACGGTGAAGCTGCAGGTTAGAAAGAACAATAACGTAAAAGCAAATGTGAAGGTCAATATTTGACCTTCTGTCAACCAGAGCGGGCGTTATGCAGATATGGAATCTGCACTTCGGTGAGTAATGGCGTGGATCAAAAAAGAGGCGGTCGGTTAGATGTCGACCCGCGAACAAGAAAACCACATGTTTCTTCCTCCTACAATACCTTGGGACAAACGGGATCATTTACCTTTGCGGCAAGCGGAGTCAACTGCCAGTAAAAACAATTAGAGAGAGCGTTGGAAAGGCAAACACTCTTGTGACGGGTGCAAACACTGCATGAACAGCCAATCATCAATTTCGTGCTTTTTCATTCCTCGTACATTTCTCCAAAGTTCTCAAATTGCTTTCAGGAACTTAAATTGCTTGCTGCAAACATAGTGGAAATCTCCCGGGAAGATAAGTTTTGCTCTCTTATTTAAAAAAATAGTCCAGTTAAGGACTTCAGCTTGATCCAAAGTTTTAAGTATAAAATGACATTTTTCTTTTGTGAAAAATTGATGTTTCCTGTCTATTTGAGAAATAAAGAAACAAGTGTGATTATAAAGGATATGCCTGCAGCGTAATGTAACAAAATAGCAAGTAACCTAATGTATAAAATAATCGTCGATAAGCTCGATGTCACCTCAAAACCTAAAAATGGATGGATGTGCGTTTTTTCGTGGAAAAACCCCGGTTGAACTGTATTTCATCCCCAAAAGCATCGTATCACTAGCTCCATGCGAAAGAATTCAATGAAGTGTAAACTTGTTATAAGTGGCGTGCAGAGGTTTGGTGATTCTCGGGGCGACTGTTTGATTGCATGCCCCCATACCATATTCTAGTATTGAGCAGTGGCGTATGGTGGTTATTGTTACTGGATATACATTGTTTGTGACGTCACAATATGACGCCATATTCACGTTTGTAAACCAACGTTTTCGCGATGTTTGTTGACATATTATTTTACACCGTTGGTTCTCAAAGTGGGTGGAATCGCCCCCTTGGGGTTGATGTTGAAGAGCAAGGGGGTGATAGGGGAGCAAAACAACACAAAGGGGGCGAAAACACTCAATCACTACCACTAATCGTGAAACCGCTTGTTGATTCATATTCGAGGTGATCTAAGACTGTAGTGGGTGTACCTCACTAAAATGTCTCAATGCTTTGAATCTGTGTGAAGGCCACAAAGCACATCCATCATACTGAACTGGAGACCATGGTATTTATCAATTTATTTAAATAAACGTCTTTTGAAAAACTACCTTGTGTTTGCTTTATTAGTCTTGGCAAGCGAAAACGATGTGTCGAGAGTGAAAAGTGGACGATGGAACAAAAAATTTGAGAAACACTGTTCTACACGCACTCTCCTTGCTCCTTGCTAAACAATGTGCCATTGTAACGAACCTAAATTTATCGCCATTCCCAAGTTAGGAGACCGAAGCGAAACACAGCACTCAACGCTGAGGCAGAGCAGTTCATAACTGCAACAATATCCGGCAATGCGTCAAAACAGGAGACCAGAACACATTCGGTGCTACGTCGCCAGCGCAGTGTTTGACAGTTTGAAACTTGCTAAACTACACAAGAACTGAGAATGCGCATAAAGTACGCAAGAAAACTTTCGTTTTCTTATGTGGCTGTTATACGTACAACTACTGGGGGGTAGCCAGGGACGTCGGAGCAGTGGAAAAGTGGGGAGGGCACTATGGCGTTCAGGGCAATGGAAACTTATGAAAATCAAAACAATCGTTACCAATTATGTTTGTTTCTGTTGATCAACAATCTTGACCACAAAAATGATAGCAGAAATTATCGTAAACTATTCTGAATTTTGTGGGTCCGCGAATCGGTGCAATAAATTTGTTTCAAGTCGATCTTGATAAACCACGAAATCATAATACTGTTATCAAAAAAGACACCTCCGCTCCTGACCCACCATGCCCCCGTTCCCCGGACTCCCTGGGGACAGAAAATATACGGGCTTGTGTGAGCTGTTATGATCAATCCGCCTGAACTGCCAATTTATTGACGAAGCTTGAAATGATGCACATATTGCAAGCACAGGGCGTGTGGCTGTTAGCGTACACCCAGGGTTGCCATATCAAAAACGAAACGGGAAACTAGTGATGCATCAAAAAGTCAGCTAAATGAAGCATAAGTTGAGATTGGACAGTTTTGAAATTTGGCTCAGAAAATCAATTAAACATCCATAATTATCTTTCAATCCTTTTTTGTGATTTTCCCTTGATCGCACGATTTGTAAAAAAAAGTCACATCACTATCAGTTTGATTGGGTGTGCGCCGCACACATAGAGTACAGGTCCGTGGTATTGAAGAATGTGAGAATTATTGGCATTTGAATACGTAAAAACTAGTGTTGACTAAAAACAAGTGTCGAAAAATTAAATCCATGCAGCTTGTTTTCCCAGCCTCGCAATAGGAAAAATCATCTGGTTACATCATTTTAATTTTTGTAATTTCACTCTTTGGATGCCCCCCCTGCCTTGGATGCCCGGGGCCGTTGGCCCATTCGCCCCCACTCTGCTCGCCACTGCTTGGTATTCTTTGCACTTGTTGGCTTGTACTGTGCTTCAAGATGGCTGTGATCCTTTATATTTCTCGGCAGCTTCGACTTTTAAGTGTCAATGTCATGGAAGTTGTGAGGCTGAAAATGATTGTTTGATACCATCGAGCCCAACATTCAATAAACGTTCCAACAACGTTCCAACGACGTTCACTGCTAAAACTTCGAACATTGTCAGTGTGCGATTTGAACTCGTGAAAAAATGATGCACTGCGTTTCTAACATGATTTACACACATTTGTTTTTGCCGGATATATCACGAGACAAGTATCGCTATCCTGGATAATGTGAATGTCAAAATCCTGACAAAATTTTAGAAAAGCAAAAAAGACAGAATTTTATCATAGTATATTTGAAACGCAGAATAGCAAGAAGACATCTTATACCTGAAGGTATAGATTAGACAGTATGTTTAAGAATTAATAACTACAACTGGGTCATCGATTCAAAGTTCATGAGAATAAGCCAAATATGATCAAGTACTAGATTTATAAGTACTCCACTGCCCTACTCAGTGAATTCTCGAAACCACAGCAAACTTATAAAATGTTAATTTTTCAGTGTTAATGACAATGTTTGTGCGATGAGTCATACGAATGGATGAGACGTGACATTTAGAGCGCGTCCAGTGTTAATCTGATGCGTATTTATACGTCGCACAGACTCACCAACTTTTCAGCTCCTCTCCGTCAATATAATTGGGTTCCTGCTCTTTGCTGAACTTGTCATCAACATCAAACCGCTCTTGACATGGTTTTTCACTAATTAGGGACACAATCCGCGGTAACAGTGACGCCACACACTACGTGCTATAAGGCAAGCTTGAGTGAAGTGAACAGTGAATGCACTTTTAAGCGGAGGTACTTTTTTACCATTGAAAAGTACAATCGAGAACTCACGGAACGAGTAATTAAAATTTTTTGAAAGCACCAGATCAGTATATTGTGTTTGCAATTACCAATGTGAAAAAATTAAAAACGCCTGCACCCTGCACATAATGACTAGGCTCGAAATCGAATGTTGTGTTTTTGATCATTTTACCGTGGGGTCAATTTTATTTACTCAAAGGAGCGAGGAAAGCATCATTAATCTTTACGTCCTCATATAATTAAATGCAGAAAACAAAATTATGTAGTATGAAAGGCGTAACAACTGCAATTTCAACTTTGATATAGACTGCAGAGGCTTTTAAATCGACGATGTTTCTTATTGTATTCGAACCAATCTAATTCTCACCTTTCTCGCTTTTACTGCATTTCACTCAAACTCAATTCGAAAACCATTCTTTTAACCTGTGGACGAAATGTGCCACATTATGTAATACGTTAAGGTGAGTTCAGCATGAGTCATTGCCATAATCGCAATCACTATCGACCTTCACCTGTTAAATACCGCACAAGAGTGTGATTATATTTTCGTTGAAATCAGATACCGCTAACACTGTGCTTAAATGAAACAGGTTGCTTGAACAACGTCTGCATATGATAAAACAAGTGACAGAGTTTTACAAAACTAGCATTATCTTGCCCCTAAGATGTGTTGCATGAACATAACTACTGCTTAATACCCGAAACATCCCACAAAGGAACTTCACATATGACGTGCCCCGGTGTTTCTCGGTCCAGCCTAGCTGCCGGTGGGCATTTCATCAACCTGAATCGTGCACAGAACTTAAAATATTCTCCGGGGGCAATAATCCTGCTGGATGACGTAGGAAGATGAAAGCTCCGTCTGGATCACCACACCGTGTTTCAGGCTGCCTCATTGAACTGGATTGCACAATACTTGCGCAAAGCGTCAGGATCCAAGGAGAATAATTTACTTAGCTGAAGATTTAAGTGCTTGACGACTGGTAATCATTCAGTTAATTAATTCAATGAAAACCTCGAGATTCCACGTTAATGATGTCGTGATCACGTGATTGCAATCAGGTTAAGCGATCAGAAGCAGGCTTCGGGCAACAGCAGCCAACACTTATCAGAAGTTGAATGTTAGTGATGATTTGTGCATTTCAGTATAGCTGTTCAAACACTAGACCAGTGTTTCTCAAACTTTTTTGTTCCATCGCCCCTTTTTCACTCTCGACATATCGTTATCGTCCCCCCAAGCCTGATAAAGCAAAGGTAGCATTTTTAAAGCATTTTATTTAAAGAAATCGATACACACCATGGTCCCCAGTTCAGTGAGATGGATGTGTTTGGAGGCCTTGATCNAGGTTCCCAATATTCAGAGACATTTTAGTGAGGTACAGTAGTAGATGACCTCACTTATGAATCAGCAAGCGGTTNCTTTACTTAGAGAGCATTAAGGTCACATCCGAAGTTAACTCAGTGATCGTTAACTGAAGCTAACACAATGATCGATTAGTGGTAATTGTTGAGCGTTTTCGCCCCCTTTGTGTTGTTTTCCCCCCTATCCCATCTTCGTTTTCTTTTCCCCGTTGTCCTTCAAAATCGCTACCAAGGGGGCGATTCTGCCCACTTTGAGAACCACTGCACTAGACTCACAACCACCGAGAAAAACGTAATGGTCAAACTGTCACTTTTGGAACTGATTGTGTCTGGTTATAGGTTGTGTTGAGCTACCCGAAGGTTACAGAACAATTAGTTGCATATATGTTCAAAAATCATCTATCATCAAACGCCCAAAGGCATTCGAAAGTCCTCTTTCTGTAAATAATACCGTTTCCACTAAGTTCATTTCTGAGCTAACGCTGTATATAGATGAAGTAAAACAATTAATAAAAGTTTATGTAGATATGAAGTCTATCCGTGTATAACTGGTGTATTGGTTGCCAGTATCTTGACCAATAAAATTGATTTCATGATCATCAAATACACGTTGGTTCCTAACTAGAGTACTATTGCACCATTCATTAAATTGAACTATCACATTTACTTCCAAGAAACCGCAGTTTCAGTGGATAGAAAGCGGTCATTCCCACCTTAGGGACCTAGGCTGGTGACAGGTTTGTGTGCAAGTTCAATTTTCAATGCAGAAACACATAAAAATGAAAGATGCAATTCCAAAGCGGACAGGAAGTAGCGCCGTCGAGACTGTACAGAGTTTAACAAATACTTGAAGGTTGAAATTTAGGTTTAGAAACTTATATGTTTGATACTTTGCAGATGGTGCAGAAAAAAAGTGTATATGCTCTGCAAACATTTTTGGACTAAGCTTTGCAGCGGACGCCGACCCGCTTGGTAACTGAAAGGAATAAATCCAAGGCGAAGCTTCGGAAGCCTGACTGAATGAATCTCGTATTGGCTGTATGGGCAGCTCGACGCACACAAAAGAACTCGTTACGTCCCCCCATTTTAATTTTCGCTTGGCAACAGATTCTGTTTGGTATTTGCTGCCCCGCAACTAAGCTACTTCTATTCATCTTCCTAGAGATTCTATTTGAATGAGGGAATACAAGCTGATGATACCTACCTCGTAGGCGAAATACTCTGTATACTCTGATAAGATTTTAAGTCTGATTCGTGACTGTTAAACTCTTTCTTTCGATAGACAAACTTTAAGCAATAGCATTTACTTCGGAACTTTGCAGTTTTTTCCATCACAAGTGCCTTGTGACCGATGGATAGTGTTCTCGTGGAGCAGGGTCTCCAAACTACGGCCCGTGAAGTCATTACATCAGATCCGCAAAGACATTTTGCCACTAGTGAAAAACGAATACTTACGAAAAATTTTTGACTTGGCAGAATATAACATATCCCGAAACAATCACATTATGTAAGATGCTCGGCCCTCGAACTGTTATGTAATAGCTTATGTGGCTCTCTGACAAAAAGGTTTGGAGACCCTGTCGTAGAGAATTGATTGCAAGTATTTCATTCCTCGGAATATCACCAAAACGTCGAATTCAAGCTTTGAAGTATTGATTACATTTTAGAGGGAACTGAGAAAGTTCTAATGGCGTCACCCCCAGGGGATGTTAAAAGTGCCCGAACGTTTTCATTGGAAAGAATAGAAAACCTAAATTGCCTTGCACAACCAAGTTTTTACTTTGTCTGTTCCACAACAAACACTCTTTCCTCTTGGTCGCATCCATGCTGCGCGTTCCTTGTATTAAGTTTTTTTTACAAATGTATGTCACGTAGAAAAAAAGCTAACATGCAGCGGCCACTTTACGAACTTGGAAAACTTCACGAATTTTACGACAATTCAGTGAAAATTCCTTCTCTTTGCCCATTGGTCTTCTTTCGACCGTTTTATTTTTAGCGAAAGTTACGAAAAAATCAAAAATATTCGTGAAAACAAAAGACCTGTTTTTTCTGCCATATCAAGCAAAAAAGAATTTCCCGAATCAGGCCAAGATTACTAAGCGTTTTGAATTTGTTCAAGAAGCTAAAAGCACGCCTCGCCACAGAGCCCGCCTAATCCTGTCAGCTTTACTCGCTTAGTTCTTAAGAACCTTTGAACTCCCCTCCTCGCATTACTCGCGCGCACTGAACGATCGAAGAAGCGCAAATATTGAGTTCAAGAGCAGCGTTTTATTTGCCGGCGTTGCTCGATACCGAAACAAACAGAATAAAAAAGAACAAAAGTTGAACAAAAAAGAGATAAACGAAACGAGGATTTTTCGCTAAAATTACAAACATAAAAGTTGTTTGAAATGACGTTTCTGCCGTTCAGAGATATTAATAAATCAATATTTGTTGTTGCATTTTTGCTCAGATCACTTTCTTCCATAAAACGAGTGTTTTGCATCTCATTTGCGATATACGGTATAATAGCAAATATACCCTGTAATGCATTTGTGCGCCACCAACAAGCAAAATATTTTATTTTGTTTTTGCGTCACCTGAAGCTAGATTTAAACAATTCAACCATAAAATAGACCAGTTATGATGCAGCAAAAGAACGAATGCTTTATCCTTTGATGCGTGAAAAGTACTGCAATAACAGCTTCCGATTGAAACGCTTGTCAACCAACGCAGCGATGAATGCACAGACTAGCGGAAGAACAAAACAACGAGGAAGAAAAATGGTAAAGTTTGCCGAGGACTGTTCAGCACAACCGTGGATTTCAAAAGCTGTCTTAAATCCCTTCCTTAACCCTTTGTGAAAATTTCTTTTGTAAAAACTATTCTCGTAAATAAAAATGCTTTGCGCCCAACGTGCGCAAACATGATTTTTGTACGCTTTTCTTTTTTCTTGCAATTTCGGTTCTGTCAGCGCGACGTAACAAAAGCTCAATAACACGCCATGTCTTACACGACAGCTTAGGAACCGCTGCTGTGGTTGAACATCTCAGTGGGTCGAAAAATTGCACGAAGGGGGCGGTTTCAACATCACTGCCTTCATTATCATCCAGTGGAAACAAATGTAATTGCCGGGCATGTCTGGTGAGGCTCAGGACGGCATTACGTAAGGACGAAAGGCCTCTGTGAACGAGCCCGCCAGTCAAATGCAAGCAAAAGGTTGTATGTACCCACGTGAAGCATGGACGGTCAAAGCCATCGTCGGATCAACCGCCAGTGAGAATGTTAAAAGAAGGCGCATTCCTGAACCGCTATTGTGGCTTCGCGGGTAAGTAATGCATGTCGGGTGGAAGGTAATGGTTCTATGAGCAGATCTATCAGAACGAAGCATAAATTCCGCAGGTTGTGTTTGCAGAGGCCGATTGGTACTGGAAGGATTTTGTTTTTGTCTAGAGCAACGGTCCCCAGCCTGGGGCACATGTACCCCTAAGGGTACATTTGCCTATTTGAAGGGGTACATCTAAGGTCAGCAATAGAAGGGAAAATATACTTACATATTATTTATTTCCAAATATTCCAAAAATGTGAAAGTTCTATTGAAAATGCAGTGGATTTTTGTTATCTTGCTCAACCATTTCGTCGTAAGAAATTTTAGGGGTACATGCTCATCTGTCGAGATGCTGTAGAGGTACATGGTCAGAGAAAGTTGGAGAACCCCTGATCTAGAGCGTTTCTTTTTTAATAAGGCAAGATTTTTGCGCAAACATCGAAACTTTTCTTCCAATCGTCATAAGCTTAAGCTGAGAAGCAATTTTTGTGAAGTTAGCGACGGTTCACAAAGACAACCGGCGACTTCTTGAACAATTTTCATTTTAATAAATGTCATGCTTCGTGCGATATTATTGCACATGCATGGCTATCCGTTCAAGCGTGACGACAGCCGATGATTGGCAGCATGAAACTCAGTGTTTCGTCAATAAAAAAGGCAGCCGATCACTTCCAGCAAATGGTGATGTGAAGCACCGCAGCGCACGAAAACCTTCGCCCAGAAATCGTCGTAAGAAAAATCGCACTAAGAGCATGAATTGCGGTGAGTTTGTGATTAGAGCGTTAAATCGCTATGAAGTAAAAACTAAAATAAAACAACTAAACGCTGCGCAACCTCATATAAAGCTCTGTGCACACAATCAGGCAAAAAGCATCAACTAGCGCAGGGCTTAATGCAAAACTTTAATTGTTTTGAACCTTGACACAATCGTTTTGGCAACACGGATTTCCCGGCGTGTGAATTTCAAATCTGTGGCAATTTGGATTCACTGGATTTGCATCTTGCAATAATCCATTATGCCCGACGCTAGCAAGCTTTTTGAAAACACTCCAAAACCAAAACCGCGCTGAGCACATAACAAGTTGCTCAGAAAATCAGAAAGAGCATTTAGAAAAAATTTGGCAACAACTAGTAACTAGTTTATCAGTTGCATATGGTACGTCCCGCACTATGCTAAATAACAACCCCTGTCCCTGCAGAGAAACCTACAACCAAGTAAAACGTGTCCGGGTACAATGACCAACCAGCACCAGTCCCTGCTTCTGCTAAGCATTCGCCAAACATAGCGTTTTGTCGCGTTGGAGCGGGTTCCACTTTTTGAACAGGCAGAACGAATAACGTGTGCAGAAGAAGTTCCCTGTGTTTCACAGATACCCAGCTCCTTGGAACAGCCGACTTGAGCCAGTTCACCGGATGCTGCGTCACTCTTCTCTCCTTCACCTGGCACGTCACTTCCTGGACCATCTTGAACACTTTTGCGGCTGATGGCTTGAAGCCATCCACGTCCTTCGCTTTTCATACGGCCACCACCGGGCCGCCATTGTCCAAAAACGACTCGTTATACGAGGGTGGTGGACGCATGTCGCTGTGCGACGCGATCGTACCTGTGCGGTGACGATCGGATTCCGAAATCAGCCGACTGTGGTGCTGGTGATGGGCGTGCTGCGACGGGTGCGAGATGGGCAGCAAAGTGACTTGCTGCATCGGCGTGCCACCGCGGACCGGCGTTATGGGAGGGGACTGGTACTTCTTGGTGTGCCGACGACGCCTGTATACTCTGTATCCCAAAAAAGCGATCAGGACGACGAAAAGAACAGCGCAGGCTCCGAGCACGATGCCGATCACCAGGCCGTTGCTCGACACGACTTCTTCTGACGGTGTGTCGTTGCTGCTCACAGGCTCGACTCTCTGGGTGGTAGCTGCAAAGCAGAGGACAGAACTTTGGTAAAAGCAGAGAAGCGTGAATGCTAGATCCGTTACGCGTGATCAGTTTTGCGCAATTAATATTAAGCAAACTTGTGGAATTTGAAAGCATACAAAGTTAGGAACCACGTCCTAAGTTTGGATGGAAATTCTTGCAGCGCTTCTGGATGACCCTGGTTGGTCCACTTGTAAAATTAACTCCTCGTTTAAAGCGGTTGCATAGCGCGATGGGTGGGAGTTCTGAACCTTTCAAGGAAAGGGTTTGTCNTAAAAATTTTGAAAGACTTCCAAGGCACTTATTGCAAAGCCCAAGGCCCCGTGCAAANGTATTTTCATAACAGCACTGTCCTTTCAAGCATTTCAAACTCCTAAANAAATATTTCTTCACACACACAACGAGACAATTTAAAGCAAACACACGCGCAGCCCCAACCCGGACCCAGGGAGTGTTTCCGAAAACAAAAATGAAGATGCGACGCCCCTTGCTCAATGTAAAAACATATTTAAAAATGTTCCAAATGCGTTTCTGTTGATCTTGCGAAATCCAACGTCTCACTTACGAAAAGTACGCACCCAGAAACTTATGGACAACAATAGCAAGATCTCGTGAGCTCGGGACTCAAAGTATGAATCAACGAAATAAAGCTACGGGCGCTGCCGGGCCCGGCCCGCGAAAATGCAGATGCGCCCATAACAATCCGAAACGAACCCAGCATGATTACCCAGGGGATGAAATCGCCGGAAAACTTACAGCGTTGGAAAGTTGACAACGGCCGAGACAACACACGCGGAACGCAATGCGAGGCATTCGCAGCATCCCTTTCTGCGTAGCGCACCGTGAATAAACAAACAAGTATAAACGGTTACCGGCGAGTCGCCAGAATCGCGACGTGTACTNTTTGCAAGACTTTCGCCGACGCAGGCGCAAATACTGCGCGTGTTTTGGTTNGCAACCCGGAGAAGAAAAAGAAGCCGACGTCGAACAAAACCTACGGGTCGACTACACGTTGGTAGGAATTCCCGCATTCGGGGAGCGGGAATCGTAATCTAGACCGTGGTTGAAGTTTCGACAAGACGACTGCAGTTGCTCAAACAAACAAATACTGACGCAGACAATCGATGTAGAGTTGGTAGTTCTAACTAGCGGCGGCAGCGGTTGCTAAGCGATGCGGGAAATTCGCACCGGCGCAGACTGTTGTCAAACGCTGCGAAACGCGAAACCAACGGGTGTTAGAAAGTGATGGCGGCGGCGACGTGTTATATTCTCACGAGCGGTGTGCCGTGTACACTTGCGACAAACCGCATTTAAAACCGCGACAAACGCCCTTTCACCCCTTTGTCGGTGGTCCTGCACCCCCGCCGCTAAACAACGTCACGCGTAATTTGCTCAACAGCATTTGACAAAAGTGCACGCGGACTCAAAAGCTCAAACGGTTGAGGCTGGTAATAAACAGTGATGAATCCCTGGGTTTTTGGAAGAGACAAACAGCAGAGTTGGTACAACAAAGCAGATCCGGAGTGNATGCATTGTGTCATGCGATGGGACATGCTTTCTCGGAACAGTGATTCAACACCTGCATTTGTTCCGAAGCCGTTCAACAACACCTGCTATTTTTAAGGATTCTTTCGTCACCAAAAACCTATATCCTCAAAGAAAAGTGACGCAAACTGGTTCCCAGTGATGGGCGCCCAACCACCGCTTTTCTCCCAAGTCCCGTGTGTTCAACAAAACTACGGTCGAAGAACATCGGTCAAAATATTGCCAGCGCCCCTGTTCAGGTTTAACTTCTACTTTTATAATTGAAATTGATGTGTGGAAGCATCGAACACAACCCCCGCTCGAGTTTCTATCCCAAACAAGTTTTGTGCCACAGGCGACGACACTGTAAACTGGAAATTTGAAAAATGCGTCGTTTTCGAGAAGCGACAGTCTCCGACNTGGGACGNACCTTTCAAAACCGATTTCGTTACAGAACAAAAAATAGCCAGCAAACATAAAACTTTTTCAAAAAAAAAGAAAGAAAACTTACTCTTTCGAGTGACGGAAGAATGATGATTCGATTGTTGGGGCTGCTTCACAATAGGCGGTCTGACCACAGGCACCTCAGTGCTTGGTCTGACGACTGGTGGTGGCTTTGGTTTATTGGATGCAGGCTTCGTTTGGTCTGAAAGAGAAGAACAAGCTTAACCACGGAAATGACGACAATTTTTGTCTGTGTAAGATCACAATAACGCAAGATACACTGGCTCTAGCCTGGAGTCTAGTTAGATCACGAGGATAATTAGCAAATTGCTTGAAGCATATTTTCATGATTTTATTCGACCGATACCCCAACACCTATTGCGTGCATCTCCCAAGATGTTGCCACCCACCGCAAGACGCGGCTGTATTGGCCCCAAACACCGAAGCATCGCTTGATTGTTCGCGCTATTCACGGCCTCCCCACAAATCGCACCGGCGGCCGATTGCAACATGTAGCATTGCGGCATTGTTTATTTTGCCCTGTGCGGATTAAGTCACGTTTTCGGGCGAGGACGCCTGAACAGGCCGCGCATTCGATTGTGGCCAAAATAAACGTCACAGCGCTGGTGGACGAAGTCAAAACGTACTTAGAGCGGAGCAGGAGTTCCGCAGTTTATGCGCAAAGGAGATTATTCGCATAAACAGGCCACGATGGGATGAACCCACATGAATTGCACTTGGCCGCAGCAAAGCGGCTTGGGCAGGTGCATCGGATTTGGTGAAAACACAAAACAACAGGAATTAGTGCGACCTAACTTGTCCTTGCAGCATTGAGAATGATGACCCATCAGTGAAGACCACAGTAGTAAACCTTATGCTACAACAAAGCGGCTTACGATGAGCCGAAGAAGTACACTGAGGGGCCTTTATCCCCTTCCCTCAGGTGCACTGAGGGAGCTTTATTCTCTTAGTTTCCTGCTGGTCTCAGTGATGTTCCCCCACCATTTTTTCGCTTATTCAAGTCGTGTTTGCATCGGAAGGGAGTTGAAGCCCCTTTGCCCCTCTTAGTCTTGCCATACAACGAGATTACCTCACACATTTTTTCAAGTCAGAAACTTCCAGAAANTTTAGCCCACAGCAGCAAGTTGTGCATTTCCCTGAATGGACCTCCAACAGACTTCCGAAAATAAAATCGCTATTTATGAAAACGCCCTTGTGGCGGAAATACATCGTCTTTGAAGCGGTTGCTTGCCACGTCATAGTCAGTCATTAATACGCAAAGGGTATAAAGGCTCAGTTGATTGTACTTCTGAAAACTGAACGGCCCGAACACATATTACAGTCGCCGGCAGGGTGTTGTAACGGACCACACAAGAGGTTTTCGAACAGCGTTTGGTTGCATTTAACTGAGGAGAGTATGATTCATTGGAGCCTCGAGACGTTTTTGACAAACCGCGCCGTGATGCAACTTGACATCTTCAGCGTTTTTCGCGCAAAAATCTGATATCGCCGACGAACATTGACAAGAACGGGCCTTTTTCCCAAATGGTGCGCGAGCGTAAGTTCAGTTCATTTTCGTCACAATCCCTTTTTTCTCCCCTCGGAACGTCGCGAGTGGCCAACGGGGCCCATCACCGGTTGCTTGCGTGGGGAGGCACCCAGTCACATGCACGATACGAACAAAATCTCAAGTAGGAAAAGCGTCTTTTTAGGACAAAAACGCAAATTCGGGTGTTCTGCAAAAAATGTCTGCGTTTCATAGAACTGAAAAACCTGCCCTCAACTCAAACGTTTCGCAGAACATTCTCCAACTTGCTCTTTCGTTGCCTGGTAATCGAGGGTAAATGCACAGAAGCAAGCAACATGGTTCTTAAAAATTTTGCCAAACAAACCGATTGTGATTTGATAATTTGATATTTTCATGCAATAAAACCACGTGTTACAAGCCATACACTTGCCTAAAGCTGCGCCACTCCAGCAACGTAGTTCGGCCGGATGCCAGACTACGTTATGCATCGGTGGTTATACTACTTCTGAGACTGTTTGGTTGATTGCGAGACGCAAAAGCATTCGCGAGAAAATTGATTATTTTCATAAAAACGTCTGATTTTCAAAAAAATTTGATTGATCATTTCCGACCGCGTTCACCAGGAGTTAATCAGATTAACTCCAAGGCGCAGGTGTAACGGTTCGTGAGCGTTAAGTTGTTACCATGAGAATTTTCCACGTCATAATCCGCGTTTGTTGATCAAACAAAAGATCTAGGCCCACTGCTGGAAGTAAGATGAATTTTCATGGTACAGTGCTGTGCCATTATTGTTTTAAGGTGATTATGGCCGGTATACACGAACAGGCTGACCACCTGTGTTTTTCTTTGCACAAGAGCTTCTTACATACATGCAGTTAACTTTGCAAGGCGTATGCTGTAGAACATCGTCTGCTGTGGAACTTGATTAGCATTTCATTGGTTACATCAGCAGCCAGTAATCCTATTGCCTCTCTTCTGGCTTATGCACAGTACATACAAGTTTCTAGTACTGGATATATTGCTTCATAAATGAGCTAAGGTCATTACGTGTTTTTTCGCCCCACAAATGAACGCAAGCACCATTCGTTGAGCAGGCGGCCGGAAACAGCGGAATTCGGTGCTTGACGCGAATGCAAATGTTTACGCTTTTCAGTGATATCTCAGGAGTGTTTGTTTTACGAAAATCGCTCTTGACAAAGTTTGCTTTAGGGGGCGAGGGAGGTTGCAGCACTTTCGTGAAGTCGGGGCGAACCTGACAACCGCAGAACCGTGCCAGTTGGCCTGGCGCAAATCAAGCAGGGCATAGATAAGCGCTTCGAGTCGAACTTCAGGTGCTGACTAATAAACTGCATCGGTATCGTGCAGTGACTCACTCGGGAAACTTTGCTTCCAAGCATTTGCACAAGTTTCGAGTGTGTATACAACCCTGGCCGGCTCCTGGGTAAACCCACTGCCCTAAGAGCAACGGGCTTACTACACTTAGGGAATTGAAACGCGTCAGTCAGATCGAAATCGCAATCACAAAGACGCAAATCACAAAGACTTGTTGCACCAAGCAGGATTCGTTGCAATTTTTTCGCGTTTTCGAATGATGCCCAGTGCTGTGCACTTTGGTCAAAGGTATGGCGCGAAAGTCAAGTTAATTGCCTCAAGCGATGCTTTACACAAAACCGTGGGAGTTATCACAGCTGCTGCAAAGGTTTTCAACAGATAAAAAAGGCAACTTCGCATTTTTAGCTTTGGGTAATACCAGCCTGTTTGATGTTACTTGGTCGAACCTATGTTCATGGTGGTCTTCAGTTGAAACTTCACCACGTAAAATCGGCAAAACGTTGTTTTTTTGCAATTTTCACGAAAACGGTTTTGGAAACGCAAAAAAGGAAAAAATGCAAAGAATAATAGCGAATCCAATGAGACATTTTTGGCGTTTTGAAGTTCCTAATGGCTGTATCAAAACCGATGTCTTCTTGGCCTTTTGTTATTGCAAATCTAAGCAGCTTTTAAAGACAGCGTTGCTAAACACTGAGTTTACTTTTACAACCCCTAGGAAGATTTGGCAGTCAGTTTTTGCAGAGGCTGCTCACAAAAATGGCGAAATGAGGGTACTTAGCTCAGACGGTGCTTATGTAACTTTGAGGCCCTACTTCAAGCCCAGACAAACTGAAATGAAACGAGTAAACCGTGCACCGGAGGCAATTGCACTTAAAACAATCCCAGTCATCAGAAAAGAGAGCACTTGTCAGTAGTCCGTCAATAGCGATGTTTAAACACCGAATGCAAGTCAGGTGAGTGCAAAGACGGAGCTGAAAAAGGACGGCTGTAAAAACAACCTTCTTTGTTTTCGCGCTACGGCTGCCAAAACGTGACCAAAAATGGCTCACTGGTCTGTTCCAGGCCACGTGGGCCCTGCATCTTCGCGCCCCGGCCGACAGTGCTGATGGACATGAGCGACACTAACGAGCCATTGTAGAACGGCGCTTGCCAGGCAGGTGTGGTATTGTTATTGCTGCTAACTATCGATGGTGATGGACACTACAAACGAAGTAAAATGCATTTTGATTGTTCGCTGCATCCAAGCGATTGTTTGCTGCGAAACATTTAGTGAACAATTTAGATGAGGAGATTAACTCCACGTTTTTGCTTCTTCATCACTGTAGCGATTTCCCACCTTCAAACAACATTTACAGTTCAATCATCATGAAAATATCACTTCCTGAAAAGTGATCCAAGTTGAAATGGAACCCCAGACAAGGCCTATTTTTGTCCTTAGCCGATGATTACCGTCGAAACTAAATGGAGTTGATTCCACATGCACTCTCGTTGACGTGTTTTTATATTTAAATACCAGTTCAATTTTACGAACACATGTGTCTGAGCAAGTGAAACTAAGGGTGGTGCAATGATTTTTTGTTTTTAACAGTTTGTGAAGTCAACTCCAGCACCTGAAAATGTTTTCGTTGTTTTCAGATTTGTTGTACAGGAGCAACAGTTTACAGACCATTGGAAAATATTACGAGAATTAAGACTTTTTTCTCAGAACAAGGAGAAAGTTGTGGGGTGGAAGTGCATATCAACTGGTGGATCATCAAGTTTACAGCTTGTTTTTCAAACACCTGCACTATAATAAAAACAATTGATTCATATCACAAACACCTGGCGTGGTCATTTCTGCATTAACTGCTCTCTTGATGAATGCACCTAGATTACAGATTTATCACACTTTTCCCAAAGAAAGCTTGGGTGACGTTTCCATCACCAAGGCGGCCTGGCAACAAAATTGGCATTTTACCATCATCTCGCTCAAACAGCAACCACAAAAAAATGTAAGTTGATGCTGAAATAGTCGCTTCTGCCGGACAGTTGCTTACATTCCGACCCGCCGCACTTCATCTTTGAAACAAGAAATTGGAAGCTCCCGCAAAACAAACAATGACGCACTAACTCGGTCACGCATGAAAGCACACATCTTTGCAGCAAGGTGATCTATCAAATTTAAAGTCCGAAAAGCAATTACCACATTTCCATATCACCCCCGACATGCGCCACCAAACTCTCAGTGTACTTTTCCTGACCAACGTTTGATGTCTCCACTCAGACGAACCTTTTTCTGCGGCCAACATGTGATTCCACATCTGTTTGGCCGCAGGCCCGAAAAACTGCAGCAGGGTCATTAAGTCACCGCCAGAGACTATGGCTTACATGCACCTAATGAGCCGGGCTCGGACATATACACACGTTCGGCCGTGTGGGGGGTGGCGGAGGGAAACTCAAAACCGACGACCGGGGCAGGAATCGCCCGCAGCCAGGCGTTCCCGGGGACGATGCGGGATCTAATTTTAGATAATGCGACCGGAGCTGACCGGTCGCAGAGTGACCAGTCGGGGCACTTTGGCGTGTGCATCGGGCCGTGCGCTTCGCCGCTCTCGGACGCGATTGATGGATGAGGGGGCGACGAGGGAGGAGATAACAATGGCTACGCCATGTGGCTGCGTCACCGAGGATCGAAACGTCGCTGCGCCGTATCGGAGATTCACTTAACCTTGCCTCAACTAAGTCAAAATGGAGAAATGGCACAGGGGAAGGTATTAAATATTCACGGGATCGAGTAACCTGATGAAAGCAAAATGTATATACCGTGAGATCGTGTGATATTTCCGACTGCGGTTTGGTAATGAGCGATCAAATATAATACCTTTCCCGACAAGTCAGTGATGGTTAATTTGAGCGTTACCTCATTTTCCGCCTTAGGTCAGCAGTAAACATTACGCACAAGTGCGGCAGTCGTATTTATTTAATATCGGATACCATGAAAGTGGCAGAAAGCCCTATTGAACGACCACTAATAGTCGTGTACACGAAAAGTGTTTTACCAGAATCATTTTTGCACTTTTGCTGAAAGTGCTTTTGAAGCTAATCCCAAGAACCAGCAAACATTAAAATTGCAAAAAAAGAACTTGCTAGAAAAAGAAAAGAGCACTAAAGCGTATTTGTAGCACTTTTTAACGATAGTAAAAGGATCAACAAAAAACTAATTCAACAAAATGCTGAAATAGAAAATATAAGACAGGTCACAAAACGCTGGTTGGTACTGAGCTCAGACCGGATTTGGTGCTACTTACTACAAATCCACCAAGCAATATTTTCTAGCTTTACTTATTGCTGCATCTGCGCTCTGTTCAAACAGAATCAGACGCTTGGTTTGAAATAAAAAGAGATTCTGGGACTGTCAGTCCAATTGACTTCAGAGCTACGTTTCACCAAGCAATGTTCGACAGTCTAATCCCGAGCATGCAGCCGCTGGTACTTTCATGAAGAACGCCAGACAGACACCGGAAAAACTTCTGAGAAGAGAGTTGGACAGCACTGCTGTGTTGCGAAGTCACAACTTTGCAAGTCTGGAAGGTAGGTTTCAACCCAATACCCCTCAGATGTCAAAGTGTCGCGAGCACGAGAGCAACCGGATGGGAAGAGTCGGGGGGCGAAAAAATTATCCGGAAAAGTGGCATGGCTCCATCGAAAGCCAGCCGCACCGCAACCAGTTAGAAGCGCATTATTACGGTCATTAGTGCGAGCGAAGATATCGAGTGAATTCCGTTGTAACCGCAGTGGTTTACAGTTGCGAAAACTCAGGAGAACAATGCGATTCGCAGCCCTCCACTACCCGTTTCAACGCCGACGACTGCTTTGGCGAAGCGCTCTCGCGGCTCCAGTTCACGCCCCACAGCATCAGAGTCAAGTCCCAAGTGCGTGGGTCCGCGGTGGGATCGGAAACCGATTGCGAGGAGCCCGCGTCTGTGAGCCGACTGTCATGAGATGTGCGTTGAAACGAGACTTGCTAGGAATTAGGCAGCGTGCGGACAGCACTTGCGCAGCTATTTCGGGAAACCGAGCGACACTTGGCTATTGCGTGTAAAACACAGGATTGCCCGTGTCTAAGCGACCAACAGCCGCTAGCACGGACTGTTTGATGGCGTGGTTTGCCAAAGAATTCGAAATACTGTTATGGATACCACCAGAAAAGTTGTTTTTTCAGGGCTTGTTTTAGTTGTTTTTCGCTTGTACTACCCCAACGACTCGTTTCTCTACTGCAAATGACTCGTTTTCGGAATGTGTGCGCTCAACAAAAAATAATCGTGTGCATCTCCAAAAACAGCTAATAGCCCTGTATGTGCGTCACGTCAAACAAGCTTTAAAGGAAGAAGTCATCCAACACAACTTCTTCCGGGCAAAGGTCTTGGGGTGTGTCAAGAGCGTGTCAAGCAAGAGTCATCTTTCACAGATGCCGACAAAAACTCCCAACCAACTCAAAATATAAAACATGATGGATGCTGAACGGCGGCGCGACCCGAGACAGCCTGCAGTGCAAATAAGCCGCGAGGTGTTAAAACTGTGCTCAGAAGCCTTTTTTTGCGGCACGGCATGGACAGAAAAAGTAATTTCGAAATTGAGTAAGTGCTTGCAGCAACCTCAGTCGAGTGCGATTCGCAACAGTGATCCGGATACTGCGGTGTATTCCGACCGCTCCATCTGGAACGCGGGAAAACGATGCCGGGCACTACGCACGGGGGGCAGGTGAAAGATATCAAAGCACACTTTTCTGCGTCAAATGGCGGTCGCGGAAAAATAGGAAGGGGGTGAGGTGACAAGGCGAGGCCTTCAACGGCAGGTGGAGCTTGCACAAACAGAGCCACTCGAAATCGGCCGATAACAAGAGCGGAATTAATGATTGAATAGTTGGGCGAACCTCCTTGCAGCAAACTGATGGAAAAACAAGCGGCAAAGACAAATTAGGTTTTAATCTAAAGTACACAGCAGGACGGTAGCCGAGTCGCGATAGGATTCGCGTTGCAAGCGGCGATAAAACTAGAAAACAAAGAATAGCTTGGCGACGAACTCTTCAAGCGATACAACCCGTCAGATTAAGATTTTTAGCGTATCTTTATTTACTGTACTTTTGAACCTACAAGGGAAGTTCTCATTAGTTTTGATTTGCAGTTTGTTGAAAATCGTTGCACTGGACCTAAGTCGCAATCAAATGAAAACACCGCGTAGGAGGCGTGCTTGAATTAAGTCTGGCGAAAAAGCGTAATTACTGTAATAATGTTTACAAAGTTATTCGCATAACTAAACTGAATGCACAAATGAACGTTTGCCAATATCGTTCGTTTTCTTCCAAACAAAAATGAGCAGAAGGTTTTTAATGAAGACACAAACAATATTTACTGTACGTGCCTCGTACCTCACCCAGACCTACTGATTATGGCACCGAGCATCCAGGCTTTATTAAGGCCATACAAAGGCCACATGGTAATATAGGTTGTAAGCCAGTCTCATTTAAAAGCAACGCGCAAATTTTGGTGATCAATCACGTCCTGAAAGTGTGTTGGTTTTGTCTGATTAGGCGAACGTCTGCCAACCAGCAATTTGCACATCCGTTGCTTTTGGCAGAAAGTGCAACAAGATGTTGTTTGTTGAACGTGACAGAAGTTTGCCAGAAATCAAATCGACACCGACGTGAACTTTCCGTTCTCACCCCGTGGCAAAAAAATAGAAAAAAGGAAAAGGTCCAAAACAGCTATGAGCGTAGACTTTAAACGCAGTCTGATCCGCATTAAAGAAGCCCTTTTTTGTACTTAACTCTGAGCCTTCCTGCGAAGCGCAGCGTTCGTACGACATTTCAATGTTCGAGGTCAGTGGTTTTCGACCTTCTTTGCACCGCAACCCATCATACATACCCAATATAAACCAACGACCCCCATCTAAAATTCGAATAAAGCAATTGTAATACAGCTGTGTACATGAAATATCTACTCGCGACCCCCATAAATGGTTCGCGACTCCTCTGAGGGTCGCGACCCCAAGGGTGAAAACCACTGGTCTAGTTACTTGTAACACACTGTGCATAATCCCCAGTCTGCATTGGCGGGTCCTACCCAAGAGTCATGTCCATCCAAACCGGATGGTTGATACGCTCTACTGCTGGGCCTTGACTGGCACCGTGAGATTGCCGATCGCACGTTAAGGCACGTATACAAACAAAACCTCCATTCCGGGGGATTATCGACCTTCTGCTGAATCCGAACTTTCCTGCGTTCGGCAGCGCCTTTTGACAAATCGGATCTGGTTCGCAGGAAAACAGAAAGTGCGCGCCTCAGACACGTCGGAAATCCCTTGGAATTAACGCCAAACTTCGCCCCACTTTCACCGTCACCGTACTATGGTGATTTGAAACATTGGGGGGATGAGTGGGTTTGTTGTTTTTTGTTTCATTTAGTAAAGAAACAAAAGCCAGCAGAAAATAAGTCGCTAAGGCACTGTGAAAGCAGGAATGCTTTACAAAACACATTAACGAAACATTACCCGCTTTAACATCCCTTAATGAAATGTTTTCCGCTTTGAAATTACTTAAGCAGCGCAAAGCGGCGTCGGCAGGTATTCTCAGTGCCTTGCTGATGCGTCGTTAACCTTGTGATTGAGTTGTCAGCTCACAGTTCAGCAAATTCCGCTGCTGCTTTCAAGGCTAAGCACTGAAAATGTCACCGAATGGCAACGGCGAACACTAGACAACAATGAGAGATGGCTGCTGTGCCCGCAAATTGCAGCCTTGGCGAATTGGGCTTGGAGCAATAAAAGCGTGTTCGTTTCGATGATAGCAAAGCGAAAAACCTCAAAACTATAATCTTCTCAGTGGTTGACTTGGCAATCGCTGGCGCGCGTACATTGGAGATGACATTGATGGGGTTCTAATTGAAGAGAAGTTTCAGCGCGCGTGAGGTTTAACGGTAATGACTTCGCGCCTTCCTCCGTCCATTTAAAGTACTCCGATCCATGAAAAGCAAGCCAGCACTTCGCCCAAAGACACGTCCCCATTCGCTTTTACTTTTCGCTGCTGGCCACGGTCGCCTGCAACTTCAAGCACGAATGCATACGTCGCCCAAACCAGGGTGACCTGCCTCCGGCGAGAGGACGACTGCGATGCGACGTCGCGGCGCTTAATGTACACCACGCGTCTGTCAACGCAAGCGGCTCGCAATATTTTCAGCTCTCCGTGATCCTGCCTGGCGACCTGCAGTTCAGCACACTTCGCAAACCAAAAAGAAACCTGTCGGGGTCGGCAACTTAGACGCTGGGGTCAGTTCGGCGACAAAGGCGCCATTGTCGAGAGGGCAAAGAGGCTGCTTTGTGTTTGCGCTTGATCGTTCCGCGTGACTGCGTTTCAAACTGCGANGACGACGAAAGCAGCGGATTTAGACGAACAACGAGACCGGAATTGAAAATCGAAAAAATCGATAAGAGCTGTCCAAAACGAACGAAAGATCATGCGCAAATCTCTATTTTTTGTTGACGCAAGCCGAATTGCATATTACGCGACAGTTTTGTCCACTATGACGTTACAAACGTTTCCATTGTGGGGTAATAATAACAAACCAAGTGATTACGTACAAGTTTGAATCATCGCAAAGTCACGAAAGCAGAACCCAGTCGGTTGATTCCTTGAAAATGTAGAGCGAATCTAGTGCTGTTAATAGAGTTTTCCAAGTGCTGTTACTTTCTAGCAAAACTTGGTTATTTTCGTCTGCATCATAACGCAAAAAATATTTAACACGTCTCCAAATGCACAGAGAAAATTAGGTTTGCGGTTCTACTAGTTATGTACAAAATCTATCAAATGCGAAGAGACGCAATGGCAGGACCATGAAATCCACCATATCAGCGCAATATAATGATTTCTTTGAAGAAAATGACATAATTTCTCAGGATATTCAATTGCACAGCAGTGCACGTCTTTCTCATTGACTTTACTTTGTAACTGACAACGTCTGGAAGTGCGACAGATATATTTGTTGACAGATGTGTATAGAAAACTAGTGACCGATTTTCCTTTCAGAAGTTATCAGTGGGATTACGAGCTGAGCAAAATCTACGCGTTGCCGTGGTAAGTTGTCCGATTTTGCTTTCATTCTGCCTCACTTCCGCAGCCACGTCAAGGCTGTGAGCTTGGATTCCTGCCTTAGCAAGCTCCTGCCACGGATTAAGGGTCACACGGTCACAAAAACTCCGTGCAAGTGTTTCTTTGTCGATCCAGGCCGAACCTGAATACGAAGTGAAAACACAAGTTGCATGCTTGGCGTTAACTTGCCACATCAGTGGATGGTGACTTTTATGAATTTAGTCTATCGAGTTTTACGTCAGTGAATGTAGATGCGCCAATCAAAAATTGCTTTTGCCTATTTTTAAGAAATGTTAACCAGCGATTATTGAATTCCAGCTGGATTATGAGAGTTCCTATTTACATTATAGGTGACATTTATAAGCTCTAGGCTGGCTGTAAGCATTCAAGGAATTAGCCGACTGGGTTCTGCTTTCATCTTTTTACGATGACTCAAATTTGCACATATCTGTATTCAAGTACACACTCTCCACATGTGAGATAAGCAAGAAATTCTGAGATTTGATATAAGCAAGTCGATAAGCAAGGAATCGGAAAAAATTTGCTGATGGATTCCTTGCTTATCTCACACGTGGAGGGTAGTTACTTGGAGACATTATGGGTGAATGAAGAAAAAGCAGCACCAGTTCCAAGTACTGCGTAATGCGGTAATGCGAACATTGCTGGTGAGCAACAACTGAATGACTTATTTTGTCGATACACCGACAGCATCGACCGTAGTATTCCCCTGGTGATTTCGGGAGTGAGTATATTTGCTGGAGTGTGCCTGACAACAGTTCGGTTGGCGATATTCAAGCAAACCTTGAATGCGAGACACAACAGCCCAAGAAAAATATTTTTTCACGCTGCTACCGCCTATTTTCCAGGATACGTCCATGTGTATTTTCAACGTAAACAATTTAGGTTGCTATGGCAACCCGCTTTCATTGTGCCGGATCAGCCAAAGCGTGTCACGAGACAGTCAGGAGCAAAAAAGGACTGAGCTTGCGCTTTTTTAGGTTAAAAAGGGCGGTTTTTGTTGAAGCAAGTTTTACTAAGGACAGAGATTTGTCTCAGCGTAAAATTGGCATCTTCTGCACGATTACGTCACATTAGCTACGCATTTACACGCATGACTGCGCTTTCAGCGAACAAAAGCGAGAGACGGACAAGCACTTGAGGTTTGTAAGTCGCTGCCGAGGTTGCGCTTTACTCCGAACAAAACCGGTCTTTGGCCATATTGAGCTGAAAAACGAAACGCTTTCAGGATTTCGGGAAACACTGCCGACGGGTACAGCAGAGAAAACAAGATATTTAGTCAAGGTTGCCTCCAACGCCCGGTCTTTTGTAAACACAAGGTGTGCGTGAAATTAATAAATTTCTACCGTTCCACGAGTTTAAACAGTTCTTCAGTTGACTTGATGCGAAGGGGCAAAGAGTAACGCCCAAGAGGGGCAAGAGCCTACGATATCCCAACAATTCCAAAGCACACATGGTCTCTGCTTCACACAGCCAGGCGTGGCAATGATTTTGCTGAGTGCAGAACACTCGCTCGGCCGCTCCTTAGAGTGGACCAAGAATGTGGGGCAAATCATAAGTCCTGATCTTTTCAACCTGAAATCGACCCCACTATCCAGACGGTGCCGTTGACCCGTGTCGCGCGACAAGTGGCCAAGTGCCACAACTCGTGTTTCGGTCCTTAGTACTTCCCTGGTAGCCGGGTCTCTTTCGGCCCCAGCTTAGTTTATATCTTTTATTTCGTTTCCACGGCGTGAATTCTTTCGGTTTGCCGGTGATGACGTCAAGGAAACGTAGTGCTAGAAACTCGTCACTTACCGACGGGATCGTGCACTCGCAGCTCAATCTTCATGTTGAATTTCTCGCAGACTCCTCCGTTTGTGCTGTCGAGTCCAGCCCTGCTGCCGTCAGAGGTCGCTGCGCGAAAACGCAGAAATGTGATTAATTTGCCTGTTGGGCGATTTCATACCAAAACATTTTATGACAGTTATATTTAAGATAAATCGATAAAATATTTCGAAACGTCTTCGATATGCCTAATGCCAAACACATTTGTGCCTGCCAGTTTCCATTTGGTAAGTTTTGAAAAAATAAATTTGTTTTACTCAGACAGAGGCAGAAATTCTCCGGAAAAAAAATGAACTTTTTAACTTGTAATAAGACGAGCGGCGCTCATGAGTGTAATGCAACTGAAGAACGAAATCATCAGGAAAAACAGAAAGTTTGAACTGCAAACATGCGCTCACATAAAAATTGCACCGGTAACGTCAACATGTGCAAAGATGTGAAGTTCACTTAGAAATGATTGTACAAGGTTTATGTTCACTGTCCAAATCTGCTCGGCAAGTTCGAATTTGGATTTTGAAACAAAATCGCGTTTTGTCCAGAAAAGTTTGTGTTTGGGATGCAGTCAGAATGGGAACAAGGTTTGGGGGAAACAGATTTTTGCCGTTTCGTTTGTAAAGTCATCTAAATAAGCGGCATTCACTATTGGACCTACAATCAGTTTGTTGTGAGTTGGTATTTCAAAAACCTGTCAGTATCAGAAGTCAGAGTCATCTTAACCAGCGAATCGCAACCAAACTGAGGGGATCCGCGACAGTTTCGCGATTACAAACCGCCTACGGTTTTTATGACGTAACCATGTTGTCTTGTCGATAACTCGAGCTAAGTCACACTGAATCAAAAGAAAGCGATGAAACGATACGCCTGGCAGAACGCGCTCCAGCATCACAGGGCAGTGTGTCAACTTCGGTTGTTGCACTGGTCAGTGTAAACGGCTGACATCGCCAACTCAAAGCCAGCAGCCTCAAGCACACGCTGTGGCGATAACGGCGGGAATGTCACCTGAGGCAACAAAACCCGATAGCGACCGGCCTTGCAGCGAAGCATGGCAGGTGTCGTGGTCGGAGACGAACTGCGTCGCAACAAACCGCCACGAAAAACGTTGAGCCAGCCTTGAAAGCTCGCCGTGGAGAGCATGTAACGAGCGTCAGCCCGGCTCATGTCCAACCCAGCAGGTTCCCATGACTGGGACCAACCTGATAGTGGCGGCCACTCTCGCATCTCGCATTGTGTTGTCACAATAGCAACGCAATCCAGAACAGGCCGATGTGAAAAGTTTGAATCGCTTTTTGCAGCGGCGCATGACACCAGTGGCGCTAAGTACTCCAGCGCGAGAATGGTGGGTACGCCTCGCGTTGATGGGCGAGCGACCAAGTGCATCTATTCCTTTTTTCGTGCGAGCGAACTTTCGAACTTGTTCTACTTATGTGCTTGAATATTTTCATGAACCTCGATCTTCTGAAAGCTCAACTAAAGTCCTTTCAACGAAAAATAGCTTTCAGTGGGCATGCTGCCTTAAACGTTGGACGAAATCGAAGTTCACGGAAGTTATTTTGGACTCACGTTACAGTTCAAATTATCATATTGTGAGCAGAGATGACATTTTGCGGGGATCTTTTTTAAGTTCAGTATTTTCTTTGCTCAACCGCATTCTCCTTAATATCAGCGTAAGCAGTTTCAAATCTTCAAGTCCACAACAGCATACAGATGCTGCTTCGCTAGCGTGAAAGGCACCGGCTTGTTTTTGAAAAATACGAAGTGTATTCTTTGTTGCGTCACATTCCAGGAATGACGACATAACCACCAAACTTGTTTTTATTGCTGAAAAATCTAATGAGAAATTACGTTCATGAAGGAGCTTAGGAGCATGAAGGAAGTTAAATTCCTGTTCACCCACCGAGTCTGGATCAAAGCGAATTGTTAAATATAATTTTCTGCAACAGTTTATAGAGCCTTTAAGCGCGGATAAAGTTGCAAGTCGCTTGGAACGCAGCGCGTTCGAGGCAAACAAATGCTTCCTCGACACAAACAAAATTTGCAAGGTTGAAAGTGGCAGTTTGTTACTCAAGCGTTTAATTTTCCAGCTTATTTTAACGATTACTGCCAAGTTGAGCTAAAAGGGGGAAGCCCGGAGAAGAGAAGGCTGTAGAAAAACAAGGTGATCGACTTCTTCAGAAGAAAGTCAAGGAAAATTTCTCACCTGCCTTGGCATGCCTAACACGCAATGCGTTTCCCAAGAACAAGCAAGAACACAGAACAGTCGTTGCTAATTGACTTAGCTGCGCTTGACCGAAGCAGGAGCATCATCAGCAGCCAGGCAGGCAGGCTGATGCGGAGTGAAACGAAACCAACCTTAGTTGAAACACCTGACCTCAATTTTCTGAGCTTTTCTGAATGATGATTGTGTTTGGATGAGGAAGACGTCACCACGGAAAAATTTTGAAAAAAGCATTATTTACTTTCTACTAAATACGGGTAAGCACACCCGATGATCTTTAAAAACAACAGCTTTTATTCGAGACAGCAGTTTGCGCAAAAATATTTCAAAATTAAAAAATGAAGCGTGGCGTTCACAATCGTCCTACAGCAATTTTCGTCTGATTTCGACTGTTTTTCTTGCTTGTTTTGCCAGCAGCTCGTTGCTGCCGCCAAACGTTAATCCGCATAAACTCCTGGTCATACAGCGTCATGTCTGAGTAACGTTTGCACAACGGTTTTCTGCTCGTTAGCAGCTTCCTTCTTCCGGGCGTAATTACAGCTGAAAAACTGTATCTATGATTTCAGCCCCCCCACCTTACACATCACCAGCAATTGGCCCCAAAAGAAACGCCTCGCCAGGAAGAGGAAAACTCGTCAGACGTGCGCAAATCCTCCCACGTGGTGAATATTGAAATAGCAAGAAGCAAAATGGCGGTCAAGCTTGCATGCGAATAAGTAACTGGATGTTTGCTGACCAGGTCAAACCGGTGAGGTACGTAGCAACGGTGCGATGAGTCCCGGAAATAAGTAGAAATTCAGAAGCAATGGGTATTAATGGAAACTCCCAAAAAAGTAAAGCCTTGATGAGAAGATCCATGACTTTGAAGCGTTACCAAAACTATTGTATTTTGTTCGAAATGCAACTGATTTCTGTTCTGAAGTGAGAAAACGTTAGCAAGAATGGCTCTTATAGCAGTGCCGCTGATTCCGGGTAAGCAGTTTGGCTGATTTTTAAAAATGGACAGTTTTTGCCAAAAACCTTTTCGGACATTTCCACGAAAAACGCGGTGCGGCCGCCTCAAAGTCTTCGACAAGTTTCATTTTGAAATAAGTTTTTTTTCTCCGGGGTCTAATTCAGCAGAACAAGTTGTTATGATCTGAAGGTCTCTTTGCGGTGAACGGTCGCACACAGGTTTGTTCAGCGACCGTGCATCGGTGTCCTTGCAGTGCAGAGATCCGTTTCAACATGAAAGAAGCGGAGGCCGCTGGTTCACATGCGCTCGATCGCCAAACGCCGCCGCGCCACCTGCATGCGGCGACGTGGCGATCCACTGTTGCTGTGCAAGCAGTCGACAACTTGAGCTCGCGCTTACATCGGACCGGGGGTGCGCGCTTGAATGGCAGCGGGGTGATTAAGCAACCACTTCCGAGTGGTTCAGGCGAAATGCACGCTCTTGTTGTTTTAAACTGGCGATTTTTCAGCGGTTCGCACAGGTTTCATGTTTCGTGCGATGAGCTTCGTGAGCTGAATACCACGGCGACAAGCCTTGCCTGGTCAAAGGCGTTTAGAAGCTTGTTGAAACACACGCCAAACCTTTACTCCGCTGTACCTCTTTCAGGATAAATATCGTTGCAGGTAATATCTTTGTTCAACAACTTATTTTCAAAATTATTCGTTAAAACTAACGATGGAAATATTTGGCGGCTCAAATGCCTGACAAGTTCTAGGTTGTCTCCTATGCGAGAAGTCAACGTGTGATCACGAGAGACAGATGTATGCGTTACTGTCGCACTCATATTCATTTTTGTTTACCATCCAGGACACGAAATGCTCATAAATACTTTTGAATGGAAGAACACAACCTTCATTCGTAGCAGGACAATCATAGTTCCTTGCTGCTTCTCCACCGACTTCTTCGCCTCAACTGGAAGTGGTGTTGGAATGTTAATATAAGTTGCAAAACTTGCTTGCAAATAAAGACGTGGGTGCTCAATGGCTCTTCGAGTTAATCTATGAGAGTCAGAAACTTTTAAATGTAAGCACAGTGTTTCTGACGTCACAGTCCGCGCTCGCTCTGAAGTCTCCGAAGCTTTCTGAAGAGAAGCAACGAGAATGTTCGACCCGTGTTAATTGTCCCCCCGCGCACTCGACGTGGACAGCGATGAGTCAGAGGTAAAATAAACAAAACGAATGAGTTAATCTCGCCAAGCTACACAGAAGCCCTTGTCCATCGCAAAGGTTACGTAGAAAAACAACAGCACATGAACCATGAATCCACGGGGCCGAGGGACAGACTCGTAAAAAACGCACGCGAACTACAGCAGCGTCGATTTTTGTTACAATCGCGTAGGACATTGACGCGAACGCCTTTAGCTTTGGTCGCCTCCCGTGACTGCGTGAGTGACAATTTGCCGAGGTATGTAATATGCAGCGTTTCGACGAGGTACACATACGGTCACAAGCGCAAGAATTCGAGCAACGCATTCCAGCAAAGGCATTCATTGAGTGCGATAGAGAAAAACTACTGGCTGCAAAGGCTGGAGTTGAAGAGAAGCGGCCTAAAACGTATCCGGACGCCATTTCCGAGTCGCCAGCGCAAGACGAAAATGACAATTTGACGCGATCGCAATCTCCCCCCTATCGCGCAGGGGTATGACGCAGGCGGCGATATTGAACAAGCGAGACCTTAAAACGCGCGACTGGCCAGCGAGGCGACGTTCGATGCGCGTTCTATCTATCTTTCCGTGTCGCCCTCTGCTGACGATAAGATAAGGAATGATATGTCACGATGCACTGGAAAGTGATGCGCTTTTCGGCAAAATTTGACAACTCTGAACTCCGCACCGGTGGTTTCGCCTTTTTCTGCACTCCAAATAAACAATCGCGCAACAAAATTAAAAACAAAAACAGAGCAAGAATTAACTGAATATCTGGAGTGGATGAATAGTTTCGAATGGGTGATAAAACCTCAAAACCTTTTCAAAACTTAGTTGGAATCGACACAGTAGTCTTGACTTCCAAATCATGGCAGACCTTTACTTAAATTTCGGAGAATGCAATTGTCCGGTGTTTCTGAAACATCCAGCACGTGGGAAGTTTAATAGGAAGTGCCTGGCTTAAGTTAAAAAAGCAAAAAACACGCGGTTGTTTTACTTAAGCCAGGAAAGGAACGAAACACGCGCGCACTAAATGTTAGTCGCCGTAATGGAGGTTGCTTGTCAAGAAATAGATAACTACGCCTTGTGGTTGCGACGGCGATAAAACGGACGATTGAAAAGTTTATTTTAACAGTGTTTTCCGATCACAATCAAAATCGTCCAAAGACAATGTATCATCACAAGCCAGCAAACGATGTTCCTATTCAGACGTGGTAGGAGCAGGTAAAATGCAATACTGAAGAAACTCAATGTTATGAAGATCAGGGCAGAGCAATTTTGTTTTTAAGTGAAGTGCGGATCTTTGTGATAAGGATTGATTGGCATCAGGATCTATGAAGCTATGGAGACAAAACAGGTCCACTAATGCGCTATATGCAAAAGGATGCTAAGGTCGTGACATCATCCACAAATAGTCGGGTCACTCAGGCACCGCTTGGGAATATTTTATCTGCTCAGTGATAGCTGAATGGTTGGCTCATAGAATCTTTCGCCAAACCTTTTTGTCTCAAATATTTAGTTCCCACCAATTCGCAGAATTCCTCAGTCCTCAACTGTCTTCCTCATTTTGATTTTTATTACCATGTAATTAACTTTCCTGCCCTTTTTGTGCTTTTGCTTTTTTATTGCATTTCTACTGTATTAATTCGTAGGTTGAGACGTAAAATGCATGAAAATACTCCCCACCTAACTTCTTGCAATTTCTCTGGGTGGGCTTGGCTCTAAATGTACAATTTGCAGATAGTAGCGAAACGAAAGCAGAAGTTACGCTTTTTGCGTAGTATCGTAAACTGCACTGCTGCGGTTGAAAGCAGATGCCCTCTAATTGCAACGAGCGCTTCGAAAACCTTCAAGTCATAGGATCACAGCTCCCTCAGAGGGAGGAACGCCCGCAGTGCAGTTACGCCTCATTTAACAATCAACTGAACCAAACAGGGCTTACAGGGTCGTGACGTCGCACTGAGATAATGCACTTCCGGTCCAAAATCAGACGTCAACAAACGTCCCGCGAAAGAATTCGCTCAAACTGTACTGCTGTTTTGTGCGCTGGTTTAGCATAAATAAAATATGAACCTCATCCTGCACCGTGTCTTCAAGCATCGTTGACGAGACGCAAAGGCTTTTACCGAGCAAACAACCTAGCAATCCAACTAACATGTGCTTTACATAATTAATATGCGGCTGCAAGATGATGACGATGCAATGGACACGGCAGGTCAATGGACAACAAGAAAAACAAGGATATAACAAAATATACCTATGAACACTATTTCGGGCATTGCCAGACTTAGTTATCACAGGAGTGATTGTTTGCAGGTAGTTCGTATTTTTTCATACTTCACTTTCTTCTTATTCATTTGTTACGTCATAATCTTTTGTCTCAAACGCCGGGCTGCCAAATGTGGGCAAAACAGCAGTAAGTTAACAAAAGCTTTGATAACAGAATAGGATTCGCATGGGGTAAAATTGATCAAACATCACGTCGCAACATGCGTATTTTAGAAGTGCTTCTGTCATAGTCACGTAATATACGATACTAGAATCACGAACGTTTTTTCATCATCTATGAATTTTAGACTGAGGTATTCAGCGATTTCTATTTTATTGCTTGCCAATGCGTTGTACTGACAATTATCGCCTTCTAATCGACACAGAAATCCGGGGATGAACTCAGTATAGTTGGGATCGAAGCGGGTTCCACAAAGGTCACCTCCAGTCAAGCACTATAAAACTTGTCGCAAAACCCACAAATGCAGGCGCCAATTACGCGCGTGGCGAACGCAATCAGCTTTATTGGGATCGTGCATCAGCACTGGACTTTAGGTTTCCCTACGAGAACGTTCGAGGAACGTTTCTTTCGTCTGACAGGCAATTAAACAAGACATTGCAGCTCCACTCGGACCACGTTTGCTTTATCACTCATGGTTGTTTGCTGTCTGTAGCCGCAGCACTGAGTAGAGCACAAATAAAATCTGGTTTAGATTTTTTTCACAAGGAAAGAGAAAAATGGTAAGTATCGGTAAAATGGTGACCTTTGTGTTCAGGCTTCTGAACGAATCGGAAACAGTTTTATCTACTACAAAAGTTCAAACATGTGTAAGAAAAACTCAAATAGGTTTGAAAAAAGAAACTTTGTGCAACTGATCATAACTGCGCTCAAATATGTTGTCTATTTGGTGTTATCCAGTGCTCCGATCCATGAAAAAATATGGTTTTGATCTGCCGAATAATATTTGTAATCTGCAGGTCAAGATAATTTTTATGCAATTCTTAACTGAAATTTTTATGGGGAAATATTTATTGTGAATGTGATGAACTAATCTTATCAATCTTTGTCTAATCTTACGCACCAATAAAACTCGTTGAAACTAATATGCCTTTTTAATATTTAAAAGGACGATCTATTTTTAGATGGTGCTCGTGGCAACGGCATAGGTCAAGGTGTAAAGAAAATGATAGTCAAACCGTCAAAGTTGCTGTTGAATCCAATTGTCGCACAAAAGGAACACTGGTCAGGCTATTTCTCGTTTTGCAAAGCCGACTTGTATGTCAGTTTCGCGAGGTATATTAAATGCATTGGGTTATTTGAAAAATAGCAGGGGATGTTCTCATTAACCATAGTTTCACGTCACTTGTCTTTTCAGTCAAAGGTCATACTGATGACGTCGATGGACCTACAGGTGAGGTTTATCACTCCATTTCATGTGGATGCTGTGACGGAAGGGAAGGTATCGTAGTGAGGCCATTCAATCCACCGTGCGGAGAAGAAAAAGGCTAAAAACATGTTTTCGTCGAAGAAACCTATACGAATTACTCCGAGAATGATGCTGTTTTTCTCACTGGCACGAACTTGGAAAAGTATAGTCAGTGAAGCGTGAAGCTCATGTGACCACACACACCAAACACAGTGACTCACACAATCGTGTTAACTGCAAAACTGGAAAAATCTGATAGCGTTTTTTGAGCTTCACAACAGACAGTCATCATCAGCGTGGAATGTGCCAGCAGGTCAGGTTCAACCACATTCGTCTTCAGATAACCTAGCGCTGTTGTTTCGTGTCAACCGCCTTGGGATGTACATTATAGTCTCTTTTGGAAGCCATGACTGAGTACGGATCCCTAAAAGGTTTCACCACAAATATTTCAAGAACGTCTATAAAAAGCGAAAGTAGTGGAACAAGTTTGAATTTTTTGTTAAAAACTTCATCAAGCTCACCTCTTGGACAGTCATGCAAAAACTTTTGGAAATGTTGGTGCTTCAGCCAAGCTTCAAAGAGAAAACCTCTTGAGAAATTGTGTGAAAAACTCGCGTTTTTGCATGCTTTACTTTTCGCTTCATAATCTTGCGTTTTGACAACTATTTTCTGTATATTTACCCGCACAGTATTAGACATGGTTAAATTAAATCGAAATATAGCAAACAAGTCAGGTTCATTTGGTGATTGCAGGTGAAAAGCTCGAAAGTGTGTTGTTGATGTTAACAACCAGCATTGTTCAGACGCAGCCGAACAGCGAAGCGGCCTGCGCCGGGCAGCAGTTTGTTTACTTTTGAAATTAGCCGCGCCGACAACTTCTGTTGGAAAGTGGCTGCGAGGGCACGAGATCCTCTTTCATCCGCTTAACCGCCTGCATTACAGGTCAGCGCACTACAAAAAGAATTTTTAGGAAATTTTCCCGGTACAAGTTTATCCTTTTACGGCACTTTTCACCATTAGTGTAAGCCAGCTGCTGATTGGCAATGAAGTTCAGCAACATTTTCTCTTCCTTTCAGCGATCAAGCTTTAAATTTAAAGTAACCGGCTCCTAATCCAATCTTCCAGACGTTTCATTCCTTGCGTTTCACAAACGGGTTTTAAGACAAAAAAACACGTTAGGGATAAAATTCAAAATATCCAAAGATTTTATTTTAAGCAGGTGCCGTTTTAGCGAAAGCTATTTTCATGCGTCGATTCTCTGACCACATGAACGGGACCGGTGACCCGTGATCACTCAACCGTGTAGATAGTGATCAGCTACCCGCCTCAAACCAAGGCCTACTAGGAAGAGAGGAGGCCTTGATCAAACGCTCAACTCAACAGAAAAAAGCGGTGGTAAGTTCATGAATAGTTAGTCGGCTCGGCAGAGGAGGACCTTGTTTGCAAAGCAACACAAAAATCCGTAAAAACTGCAGTTGACGAAAAAAATTTACAAGCACGGAAAGTTTCAAATTTTGTACTGCCTAACGATTGGTTTAGTTATCTTATTAACCTAGCTTGATAGTGGAACAAAGTAATTTGATCTGTCCTATTGCAAATCTTGAAATACTGTATTTGTGGAATGATGGCAAGATGCAAGTTTACTCAAATCTTGACTTGTTACATGAGTATGACTTTAACATCAACTAAATTTTTGTGAGTATCAGTTTAAAGTCAAGCCATCACTACAGAAAACAACTACTTGAAACTCAATGGTTGTTAAGAAGCTTTTGTTTTTGAAAGTACACGTAAGAAGAACTTGGAACAAAAAAGCAAGACGAAAGTAAGAAAATGCCATATTTTTGCACAGAGAGTCGAAAACATTTCTGCACAGTTAACACCTATTAAACAACAACCTTGACCACAGTTAGAAGCTACCAAGTCTGTTTTGGAATGAAAGTAGGGAGTTGCGACAAATCTGGAAGTTCCCAGCAGAATTCAAGACAGAACAAATAACCTGATGCCCCCGGTTGAAAGAGAACGTCACCCATGGTTTGGTGAAATTCGAGCAGAAGCGATTACCGACAGCCAAAGTTGTGTTTGCTAACATCCCTTTGTGATCTGCTGCAAGTTTAAGGTAACAGAGCGCAGCATGACGGTGGGCTTTAAGCCCTCGCTTGGCATCGGTGTGAAGCAGCAGTGGTCGTCTGGTTGAAAAACGTGCGGCTTCATCGACGACCCGTGTCTGAAACCGATCGAGGCCTTGTGCTGAGCGAGACGCAAACACAAGTTGTGTTGAGCGAGAGCGAGACGCAAACAAAGTGAGCGTTTGACGGGAGACGCGAAGGTGTCGGAGGGGACGAAAGATAAAGTTACTCTTGACTTTCGCGCCCTTCACACGCTAGGCGTTCCACCGCGGATTTGGTCGAGCAGCACAACAACCGGGTCGCACTTGTAAAGATTAGCTTGTTTGGCACTCCTGGCCATCAGCAACGGCCAAAACACCTTGTCGCCGCATAAATAATGAATAATAATAAAGCTTTGCACGTGACTGCGATTGACGCCCACTAGCGGAAAACAGAAAGCAGCGCTGTCGCATAGCAACAGGTCGTCAGGCGGATGAATATTAATGCCGACCGTCTGTTTTGCAATCAGTACGTCAATTAACGTTGGCGTGGAATGTAAATGACTCACATGAGCAATCAAAAGTTGTTTAAGTCATGAGACGACGGGCGTCATAAGCCCGGGCCCTGGCGCTCCTGTTGGCGAGTGCAAGGATCAGCTGAGCGACTGCTTTTTTTCAAACCTCGACGCCGAACATCGTCCGAGCTGTCCGGCAATGTCTGCTTCATATCGTGAGGAGCTTGTCTGTCGTCGCAGCTCGTATTTTCGCGCAAAAACTTTTGCCAGACGCACAAGCATCAAGGGCAGGACCTGATTGTTTATGAGTGCAAACGAAAGTGCGGGATCGCTACTTGGCAAGAACGGCGAACTTCATAATCTGAGGCGCAGCGTAATTTCAAAGGGATATTTTTGCAGTAAACCACTTTCTGGTAGGAAATAGCTTAGCACTTCTAACATAGAACGCAAGCTGTTGCCGCCATCTTGTCGATTAACGGAACCCTTTGTCCATTGATCTTAACACCGAGCACTGAATAAAGGGCGTGTGACCAGCGCATGACGAACCGTGTACAAACTGGTCACAGAAGAATTCTCGGCCGCGAAAAAATGTTTCCACGCTTCTGCATGCTTTTTGCCGTCCGGTCCAGCGTGCATTTGATGACACCGTGGCGGACAGTGGCAGAAAAATAACAAAACAACTGACGTCGCACCCATCCCTTTGCGCGAGGGAGGTTTCGGATTGTTTACAAAGTCCGGAGGGCTTGGACGGGTCATGGAACATACCACCACCTGTGCGGGCAGTGCGACACCCCAAGTCCAACGCGGAAGCGGCGACAGATGAAAGCGGCCAGTCGTGCACCGCCGTCTCCGCTCCGCTACGGCGTAAAAAAGGAAACAGTCGAACTGAAAACGAACGCTTTTCGATGGTAGGGTTGGCTCTAAATCTGTACCTGGAGCAGGTGCATCATTAATCGTGCGGTTACAATCCCAGCATTCTTAGCACGAAGGAAATCAGACAGGGGTGACGGGGCCACGCCTAAAATTAGCAACATGAAACCTTGTAGCTGGTTGTTGACGTCAATTTCAGCATTAAGCAAAATGCCGTTCTCAACCAACGCGCGCTGTGCAGGAATATGTAGCAGCGGTGATAAAGAGTGCGAGTTAAAGCGATGTTATTATGGTTTCAGTGTTGTTCTAAAACCAAAAGCGCGAAAGAAAGGAACAAGGATTTCAAGCTTGTAGTACTACGCCAGTGGACCACGGTTGGACACTATCTTGCATCTTTTGTTGCGTGACAGTAAGCCTCTTTCCTTCAGGGATCACAGCCAAAGAGCTCAGGAAGATTCAACGAAAAATGCCACCCATGTTTCGGAGCGTGCAAGTCCCGTGAAAGCAAACTTGCTAAGCGACGTTTGGCACGAGAAAGGTTGCCCTAACTGCGTATTTGCCAGCGACGTTGCGACCGGCGCAGCACCAAGTCTGATGTTTAACGCACCGTATCAGCTTAGCCAGGTGCTTGATGTGTTCATGCTCGTGTGTTGTTTTTGTTCCCCCATCAGCTCACATCATGTGATGGCGGCAGCAAACTGCTTGGGTCTTGGTTTCCATTGAAAACGAAACAAGAGCAAATTGTTATAGCACGTTTATCAAAAACGGTACGAGTATTTGAGAATAAGTCAATACAACTGCGGCTGAGAACGAAAAGGTGGCCTTATGAACTTTTACTGGGACCAGCCTGACTTAACTTACGAACAACGCAGAGTGCTCTAATAATCACAAAGAAATAAAAACCCGGCACCGACTGGTTGGTGTCACAGACTCGTGGAATGCAACTGTGACATCACAGTCGATCGATCATTATTTCGTAAGAGTGGCTGTGATCGGCAATGGGAGCTTTTGCTTTTACTTTTTCAAATCTCCTGCTTGCGACGTTTGGTGGCCAAGTAATTTATTTTGGGAATAGCAATGAACCATTACGGTTCGGTTGGGGTCACAGAGGTCCGATGAAGGTCCCAAGCTCGTGTTTAGACATTTGAGTTTTCATCAACCGAATCGGGGTAAAAGAACCAGACAATCTGGCGCGTTCATTCCAAGCCGTTTATCTTTGGACTACAGAGATTAAAATTGGTATCCGCTTTCCTCAGTCAGTGAAAATCGATAGAAAAGAAACTGCAGCGCCAATACTCGCTGAAGGTCTCAGGCTCAGGTTTGGACTCAAAGGTTCCTTTTAACTAGTAACTCCTTTTAATACCAAGTTTGGAAAGTGATGGGGGAAGAAAAATGGCTGATGAGGATTCAAAGTCTGCACAGCTTGAAAAATTATAATCAAAAGATGCAAAACTGTCAAAAGATGCAGGAACAAAAACTGATGTACCTATCACACTGGAGCAGGGCCACTGTCAGAAAGAAATCGACTGACGACGTTCGAAAGCTTAGCCAGAGAAAGCAGTACTGGCTGAATCACAGGTTTGCGGTAAATTACCCGGTCGGGCTGAGATCCTGACAAATGCCCGAATTCGGTGGTCGATGACGAACTCATTTCGCATGACTAATTAAGCGTTTCACTCTGAGGCAGACATTGCCAGTTTAAGTCAGGAAAAAAATTTCACGTTGGGGGCTGTCCAAAAATAAAATAAAAAAGAATTTGCAAGATTTGATTATACTTCAAAAGCGCGGTGTGGAGTTGAGAATATGAATCAGCCTCTGGACCTGCTTCCTGTTTGAGGTTTGTTCGCTGCTGGATTCCTCAAATTTTAAGAAAACAGTAAAACCTCCACGATTTGGTTTCATGCGCATGCGCAATACTTACAGTTAGAAATTAAAAAATAATTGGAGTGGTCCTTTGTCTTTGAAATGTCGCAAGCTTGTGGATGAAGACCCCACACTCTGGCTACGACGCAGAATGGAAGTATGCGATGGTTTATGTTTACCCTGTTTCAAACGACTTCAGAAATTTTGGTACACGAAAAGCGGAAGTGCTAAATAGCCTTATAATAAATACTACGGCCAAAGCAAACGATACAACTGACATCTTGCAAACGTTTCG
>JGI24159J19872_10000251_pt1 | contig 42081 bp, 23 predicted proteins | sample Ectturendosymbi4_FD_19872 | JGI IMG/M metagenome (IMG submission 19872) | reverse complement strand
ATACAAGCCCCGAACGGTTGCATTCACAAAGTGTAGGTTGCGTGATGAGCCCAAGGGACGCTGCTGATCTGGAATGGCCCCTGTGTGAAGGTATGCAAGTTGCGGCGGATCATCTCTTGTTTAAGCGTCAAGCTGCTTAAATTGCCAAGTGTGACGCTGACGCACGTTTGTGGCACATACAGTCATAATTGGTGAGCAAAAGGTCTGCCCGGAGTCGGAGTCGTTACGATTTTCTACGACTCCGACTCCTCAGGTTGAAAATCCTTCCGACTCCGACTCCTCGACTCCACAGCCCTGGTTGAAAGTCTTTAGAAGCATTGAACACGCATTTATCCAAAAGACAATCGTAACGTATGAAGCCCTTCAGAATCTGCATCCAGCACTGCAGAGCAAAAGATAATGGTAATTGGAGCCCAGTGTTTCCAGCTTTCCAAAAAGTACGTGTTCGAGAGTGAAACGCATCGCCGGAAGGCAAATGTGCAGTCCAATACAAAGAATAATACGACTTTAAGAAGTGGGAGAAGGAAATGGTTTTCTTATAACCGCCGCTGGTTGAAAGACACTGCATTAATACCACCTGATCCTCAGCTACAGTAACTGGAGTACTTCTTCCTCGCTGAAAGTGGGGATGGTGTGGGTTCTTGCAGTAAGCAATATTTCAAAACAAAAATGTAGCGAAGTTTGTTTTCAGTTGCGTTCTTTGTGAAAACGCCGCAGAGGCTGAAAGTCGCCAGCTTGAGCATTTTTTCAAGGTCTGTTAAGAAACCAAATAACGGACAAGGCCGACAAAACTAGCGTCACCTAAGCAACGACAACTGATGGTTGAGTTTTATTTCAAATCGTGAAGCTGTCACTGTTAGGAGGGCCTGTGCGACTTCGCCTAAGTGGTGTTAACAAAAAGCAGCCAGAAACTTTTTTCGAATGGAGTGTTTTGATCGAGGTCTTTTCATTCTGAGCAGACGCTGGAAGGACGCCCACTAGCAGCATGCATCCTGAGCAAGCGTCTCGATTCACGGAAGCACCTTTGACAGACAAATGACGTCGGCCTCGCATCACGTCAATGATCGACCAGAGCGGCAGCGAAGTTTGACGCGTAACTAAACAGACGAGCTCAGAGAGAAAGTTAGGGACAGTGGGTCTGCACCACACCTCTGCTGCCATGGCGCGTTTGCTCCCTAGGCCATTGGTTCCCAAAATTGTTCGAGCCGTCACCCAAATCAATGCAGAGATTAGGACCTTATTACCGTCAGTATTTTGGGTCGTAAAAAGAACGCAACCAGTATACTTGTGCCTATATTGTTCTCATTACTTTTCAGTAAGTTTATTCAATCACTACAACAAAAATCAGTGGAACAATTCAACCATGAACTAGTACTTGACAAGAGAATGTAACAACTATGCTCGTATTTACATCGTTTTTAGTAACGTAGTCGCTGCAAGAAAAAACATTGTTTTCAGTGTGATGGATTCGACTGTATCTGCGAGGCCAGTGCTGTAATACTTGTCGTATTAACACTCAGTGCAACAGTTATCGCTCATGATACAGAACAACACTGTGGTTTTGGTTCCGCGTTACCCCCCCGAAGAATCGCATAATAGCCCGGTGGGGAGGTAATTTAACCCACTTTGTAAAACACTGCCCTAGGCGTTTGCTTAGGGCGTGAACGCCTCTTCGCATTGACAGCACCTTTATCGTCACTTCGCGCTCTTCAAGAGAGATTTCGTGGTGCCGTAATTCGATGCTTGAGCGGCGTTGCAATCGGAAATGGCGTCAGTTCTTGAAGTAACAGCATGTTCATCACAAAGAATATTAGTACTGCATCAAAATGGACACTTTTGTTCCAAACAAATCAGTTCACCAAGCCAGACATCTGTGTCCACCACAAGCTGCCGGGTGATGGGTGATTTCGTACAATGCAACCGGCGTGCGTCAGGTCAATGGACGGACAACTAAAGTTAAAGCTGGCCCGGAAGGGACGCCGGCGACGAAATCAGGCCGAGCGACACGAAGTGTGACATTCACTCTAGCAACCATTAAACCGTCGTACTTGGCCGAAAGCGATCAAACAATGACGAACAAAGCGTTCATACCATGTGGGCTACACCTCCTACGCCAACAACTTCCAAGAGGTTGTCTCCGAGATGTTGCGGGACGAATCTTCTGCTCGAACCGGATCCCCAGGCATTGGCACCGCTTCCCCAACTAAAACATAAAAAGCGGCATCGAGAGTTGATGAAAAAGAGCGATGTTTGCAGTGATGCGCTTTCGATGCGATCAGAAGCGCAAAACCCCAAGCGATGACTTTGAATCTTTGAGCGAGCGAATTGGAAGCGTCAACGAGGAAGTCATGCTTAAATACACCCAACCTGCATTTACGGTAGCGGAGCAGAAAAAGCATATGGTGTCATACAAAGGAAACGACAATAGCGATACGCGTCGTTGCAGCCAAGCTTTTTAAGGTTTGATTTTGGTGACCGCCAAGACATTTTGAGAGACCGCAACTGTTTTATGTGAATACCGAGATGGTCGTAAAGCGAGGTTTTAGTGCGTTTTGGTGGTATTCGCAAAGCGAGGTTCTGCTGTATTTTGAAAGACCGTTACCGTCTCTCGTTGCACTGGTTGTAACAACTTAAAAAACACTGGTTGCAACAAAACCTAAAGGATTTGAGCGCGACAAAAGAAAACAACAGACTGTTAGAAACAACTCAATCTAAGCATTTACTAAACACCGCCATTTCTGTTCAAGCAATTTACGTCGATTCATCGAGAAAGCAATCGATGCGCGAAAAAACGCAAACACCGAGTAGCGGCAAGCGCGATCGATAAGCATGCATGCGCCACCTGGATATATTTAAAAAGATCAATCCCTTGATTGAGGGAAGTGTGATCTTGTTGTGGTCCACCTCGAGATCAATGACGTTGTTTAAGCTGACGGAGCGACTGGTCATCTTCTTCAAGCCGGCTTTGAAGTACATCGCCTTGTTGCGCAGCCTGTGTCAGCAGACAGGCAAACTTGAACACAAGTCGTCGGTGAAACAAGGACAACGTACACCGATTAACGCGTTTTCTACGTTCAAGGAAGGCACATGGAAATATAAGTCGCACGAACCAGAGACAGAGCGGACAGGAACTTTTTATCCGCGCCCCGCACCACAACCGCGTTTTGTTTGTTGAGAACATTCATGAATCGCAGTCTCACAACAATACAATTTAACATGGAAGCGTCACATACGACTCTAGAATATGTTTTTCGTCGTTTCACGTTCTCACCCACTGCATTCCCTCAGTCATCATTACAACCATAGCAGTGTTGCTGCTGTAGGCTGTGGCAAGCCAATCCACTTCGTAACATTGGCATCAGTTATACCAAACTCTTTCCGCAAACAAACACTTTACTGTTATTTGGTGCCAAAGGTGCATTCATTTTGAGGTATCAATTAAAAAGTGTTTGCCCACCTGTTGCATATGAGCAACGGACACGTCATGCGGAATACGTTTCAGCTGGAATGGCTATTTCTATACCGCAAACCTTGCCTGCATCGTAGGTGTGTGACGTAATTACTCATTAATATTTAAGTACGCAATACATACAGATAAAATGTCCACAGTGCACCATAGAAATCAAAGAAACGTGTTGTGAGAACTAGTAGTAAACGCCATGAGACATTTTCTACATCGAATGGCAAAAGTACAGGACTCTTTTTAATAGTCAGCTTTCAATTGATGTGGGTGTTACTAATGTATTCAGCGACGTAAATATATTTATGCTGGTTTTAGTAGTCAGAATGGTTTCATACTTGGCGTCAACATCACTTACCAGCTGACAGATTCCATTACTACTGAAACAACAGGGTTTGTTGCAATAATTGTTATCGTTTCTTATTGCCTGTCCTGTACTGCGCCGAATAACAACACAGTCACGTCACACGGAGGAAGAACATCAACAAAACCTACTTGCGAGTATTGGACCACTGGCAGCGCTAAAACGCAAGAATACAATCAGCCAGAAAGTAAGTTCCACGACTCCATGTTGGCAAAAATTCAACATGAGATTTTATATTTTTACGCGGTACGCGGAAATCACGTGATGACAATTTTAACAACACGCGCGGCACGTTCCGCACGCGGCAAAATAACGCATAACGGCTCATGTCTCTAGTACAACGGCTAACGTTGTTTAACCGATTAAGCTTGATACGAGGAGGAACTGTTAGAGTGGTTGAACAGGAAGGGCTTCCTGCAACGCAACCACACGCAAGTGACTTTCAAGGGATGATTAAGAATGAAAGCGCGAAGCAACCCTGTTTCGTGATGAATTAAATTCAATGTTGGCGCAGCTAATTCTGACGACATATGTACGACACGTTGTTGCTATAAGTGGCTGCACGGGCAGGTTGAATCAGCAAGACAGCAACACACAACGGAATTTAACAATGGAGTCTGCGTGAGCGAGAACTCCCCTACTGGCGCAAACGCTGTGCGTCATTGAAGACGCACGACCTGAACAAACAATCTACGACGTTCCGCAACGACTAAAATATCCGCCAGCGCTTTGTTTCACGCAGTGAATACTCGCAACGTCTCAAGACGAAAAACTACCAACAAATCCCGTCGTTATATGTTCTGCAAAGCAAGCAAGCTTGTCCTAGCCTTGTTTGCAAACCGAGGTAAGTTTGTGGAAATCGCCCGCTAACCAAACAAAACCAGTTAAAACTTCTGCTATTAGTTCAAAGATAAGTTCAGGCGAACTTCTTCGCCAAGAGGCGGAGTAATCCTGATCATCGAAACCCGCTACGTTGGAAACGGCCGTCTCCAAAAACATCTTTTTTCGAGTTGCTGGATCCTGGATTTTTTTTTCGGTCATAGACCGAAATGTTTTTGAACTGACCGAAAAAAATTAAGTCATCTCGGTCAGAATGTCTGAAAATATAGGGTAATGAACACTGTAACGGTGAGTTTTACTACAACTGAGGGACAAATGACCGAAATGTCTCAGTGAAAAAAAAATTAGGTTGGAGCTTCATCACATGCCGCAAGATTTTTTTTATAAACCATGTTCCTAGCACTTCAAAATCTATAGGCAGACAACAACCGTTTCAAATATTTTTTAGATTTTTGTTGTCGTGGTTCAAAACTGTTTTATCCGTTTCAAAAGGTTTTGGTTGAACATCATACAAAAATGTTGGAAATTCTGTTCAGAACTTTTCCACTACCGAGCCCCATTTTTGCATTTCAGTGATTTTTTTGTCTCGGTGATGCAAAATGATGCTTTTATATCTAAGAATAAAGTACTGAAACACAAACAAACAGGGTGCCGAAACCAGGAAATGGTAAATTGTTATCTTATATTCACGCGGTGCTGGCTAGGTGACAGAGTAATATCTCGCTAAAACTTCCAGTTGCAGAACAGCGTGTTACGTACATCTTCCGTAATTTTTATATAGGACGTCATTATTTGCAGCAAATTTTCTGTCCGCCTCTTTCCTCAACAGGCGCTATCCTGCACACCCAGTCGACATTCAATTGGTTGGTCAGCGGTCGGACATTTTTTCGAAGGATGGACTGAATTTTTGCACCACGATAGGATGCGGGCTTGCACAGCAAACAGAACGAGCAAAGCTTGCAGTTGCAAATCGTGGGCCGCGTGGCACAGCCCTCGTGCAACGGGGGATTGTTCCGAAGATGAAAAATGAGGGAGGGGTTGTCACGAAGATGAAAAGTGACAAACACAGACTACCCAGAACCTCTGGTTTTTACTAAAAATGTAAAAAAAAAGTTAGTCCTTCTTTTCTCCAGGACCGACAGTGAATTGTCGATTGTCCACGGCGCAGTGGTAGTCAGCCACTAAAACGTAGGCATGGCTTCCGACGAGTGAATGAGACGCAGGCGTCCATTGTGCTCCAAATATCGGATGTCTTTTCGGTGGCTGTGATTCTATTGAATGTTACATTTTATATGCATCAAGTACCGGAAAACAGTCAATGATCCGGTCAAGAAGTTTCCAAGTGGAATTCCCGAACGCACAGAGGACCGACATACAATTGCGCAAAAACAGTGGTTTTACTAAAAAGGAGGGTAATGAAAATCGTAAGCAGTGGATTTTCTTAAAAATCTTGTGTGTGATTTGACTGATGTGCGAAGGCGACCGCGGCGAAAATCATCTGTCATTGCTAAAAAATCTGTGGAGGAATACCGGCCTGGCTCTATCCAGGATGCCAAATGCCGCACACCATTGGCTTTTGATTGTTTCTGGGCATTGCGCAATTTTCGAATCAGTAAACGCGGTAAGGTAACTTCAGGCCCGGTGGTATGTGTGAAAAGCACAGACCGGGCTCCAAATGTCATGCTCCACTATAGAAGTGATTTCGCAAAACTACCACCGCTCTGCACCTGCTTGTACACTTTTCCGGGTTCTCTTCCCTTGCCAAATGGAAGGCGAGCGACAGTTCTGCATCGATCCCCATCCCGAGGTAATTGTTCATCGCCACCATCTTCAACCCGGAAGGAGGTTCCTGCAACAACGGCGCAACTTCACTTCTTACGCCTGCTGGGCGACATTTTCCGAACAAACAAAAAACTGAGGTTTCACACGAAACAAGCGTGAAACAATAATCAAATACTACTTTCATGAAGTTTCACACGCTGACTGTGCTGGCACAAATTAGGTGAAGACCGTGGTACAATTCCAATGTCTTTGTTCGCAAAACCTTCTTTAAAATTTAATCGCTGAGGATAGTTTAATCAGAAATCGATAAGCGAAGAAGGTTTTCAGTGGAATCGAGTTTTGTCTGGTAAGCAGATGAAAAAATTGGCTTCTGTTGGCTTTTTTTCCGAGGACGACAGTTTATATTGCCATGCGAACACTTGCGCCACGAGAAATTAGAGAAGTTCTACAAGCAGAACATCAAGAAAGGCGCGTAGGAACATGAGTTTTTCAAACAACCTCAAAATTTTTAGCTGTCACTGAACGCAATGATTTGCGTATCTGACATAAAGCTTGAAGCGAAACAATGAGAAATGACTTCACAAAAAAGACGAGCAAAAATGCCCTTGTCTAGCTAACAGCATATGAGGTAAGAATTTGTTACCATGGCAAGGCGATCAACATTCAGGCTGATTTGATTCAACTGCGTGAATTTCCCGTTCGAGAACGGTCACTATACATGCGAAAACTGCAGTTACGATTTTTCTTTCGCAAAAATTCAAGCACTCGCTGAAAACTTCATCACCATCAACACATAATAAAAATTTAGTACTTGCTTATCAACTAACCGGCTTTTTTTCTTCGTCCGAAGGTTTAAAAGACAAGACATTTGGCAAAGAGTACTTTTTCTGCAGCGAAACGCTTTGCCCATCAGGTTGAAGAGAAACTCGACTCTGATCTGGAGCCAGGCTAAAGTGACGACCTTTGGGGCTGCAAAAGTACAGTTCAGTGCAAAAGTAAGGTGACGGATAAACGACAGGTTTCTTAGTTTTCAAAGCGGCAACCACAACTAACGCGGCAGCGAGTATATAAATACACCTGACGATGCATTGCACGTAAGCGTAGCCACGACGGAAGCACGTTCACTAAATATAGCGCCTGGCCCAGCCGCACGCTGCTGGCAACTGTTATAGCTACTGCTGCAATTGTGCTTGGAACGAAGGCAAACGGAACGGCCAGAATATAACCAAGAAGGAAGTGCGCTGAACGTGTTATCAGATCTGCACAATGCAGGGCACTCAGCATTCTTTGACTAACGTTCCATGGCGGCAAGTCTCTAATTGCAATAAAAACAGAAGACAAGACAGGTTGCAAATGTTAACTGTCAAGCTTCATAGACGATAAATATTTCACTGTTCACCCAACAAACAGGTCTTGCGAACTGCTTTGTTTATATTTCGGTAAGCGAAACGGCCAGCTTAAATCCTTTAAATAGCGCCACGACTCAAAGTGGTAATTATCAGCGAATAGTACACATGCAAAGTTGGCTTGAATGACGGCATACCGCGTTCAATAACTGCAATCAGCAGTTCATACTATATCACGCATTTAAAAGGTTGAAGATGGCACACCAAGAGGTCACAGACCAGCGCCAACTTACCAGCACGGTCTGGAGAAGTTCTTCAGCGCGTTCTCTTCTTCAGGTCCAGTTATTTGCAGCGAAGGGGCATCACGTGACCCTTCCTCGGCTTCAGGTTCACCACCTGCGTGGAAGTCGACCAAGTCCGACGACTCATTTGATGCTTTGGCGTCCGACCCGTCATTCAGTCGCAAAAGGTTTAACATTTCTTCCCTGTCCTTGACGTTCGTAGCAAAGTCGACGGGAGCTGCTTTATCCCCAGAAATCGTATCGCTGATCACGTGCGCCAAACGGTTGGGCGACTTGCCCGAACCTCTGCTCTGTCGTCTCACAACTGGGGAAGCACCCTTTTCATTTGGTAACGTGACGTCGTCGGTCAAGCTTCGGAAGTCTTCCACATCTGGACCATTTCCAGCCCTATCTGCGTCGAAGTCACTCGTGTCACCGTCTTTGGCGTCAACGAGACCGACTGGGATCGGCGTTAAACGTTCCGACGCGTTGTCGACAGACGCTATTGCACAGTTGGAAGAACCGCTCGAACTAGAACGCGGCGACACTGAACGGTGTCTTGTTGATGATCTCCCCGCCCTCGGAATCGAAGGGGAGACGGAGGCACCGTTTGGTTGACCGCCGATGCTCACAATCATGCTCACGGCGGCGGTCGACCCCCTGACAAGGGACAGTTCTGACCTGCTGTGGCGGGCATCCGCATGACTGCTAAGCCCAGTGAAAGTGACAGCGTCCGAAAGCAGGAGAGGCGACGATTCGCCCGAAGTGTTTATTTCATCGCTTTCGATCGGGTGGGAGTCGAAAATAATATTCCACCGATCCATCATCACTGTCTGCGTATCTTGTACCTGACATCAAACAAATCGACTTAGCCAGGCTACAAACTGCATTTTTTCACACTTCTGCTAATGCAAAGCGCAGGGTTCCAAAAAGCGCAACACATTTACATCCTTAAACACTTCACTGCACATTATAATGCTTTTGTCCAGTGACAGCATTACAATCTAGGACGTGGTTTGGAATTAGTGGCTCGCGGGCCACATATGACCCGCCAAAGTGTTTTCAGTGGCCTGCGAAAGATTCAGGAAAAATATTCAAATCCTGAAACTATTTGAAAACTGTGTAAGGTTACATTTGTCTCATTGAATTGCTTGCGCTGCATAAAGCGTATTTGCACAAGAACAAATAGACTATAATAAAAACTTTTTCTGTGTACCATTATTGTTTTCGTTTTATCTATTTTACGATCAAAATTAGAAGGCATGGGCTTCCGCTAAACGCGGGCTTCACAAAGTGGGCACCGAGCCAAATTAATTGCCCACCCCTGCTCCACAGTTTTTTCCTGAAAAAACAAAGCCATTATCTTTACTTTCTAAGTCTCCAGTTCCGTGATTTTTCACTTCAATCAATCAAAATTAAAGATATAAAATAAGGATACAAAAGTGACAAATATTTTGGGGAGGCACAGTATGCGGTTCGGGGAAAGGAATCATTTCGCGAATTACAAAAGCTATATTCCTGCGTTAAGCAAAGTTACCTAGCCTGGGTTAGGGTTTGTTTGCATTGCAAACAGCAAAGTAAGGTAACTTGCACTGCGCTCTGTTACCAGACAATTCACATAAATTAGTATTTCATCTCCACTGTCACCAAGACACCTGGGATAGCTGTCACGCGAGATAATCTCGATTAAGCGTGAGCTTCGACGACGCAACATTGAACGTCAATCGCGTTAAGCTCTACTTCTGTTTCAAGACGTGAACGCGATCGCTCGAGCGTGAAATATTTCTCACTACGAAGCGTGGCAAAGTAGCGATTTTGGAACGGCGGATTACGTCGGTCGGAGGACAAATCGGACAGATTTACGCGTGACGTCAGGAACCACAGAACCTTTGCCAGCACTGAGCACACGGCTACGCCACGGCGAAGATTAACGCAGAGACGGGATTTTATGCACACGAATTTTCGTTAATGCGCGAAGATCAGTTTTAGAGACAACGCAAACCCGTTGCTGGAAATGACATTCAAGTTTGATTTAACATGCGATGTTAACGAAGTTGCGTAGATTTCAAAATTTGAATCGTTGAAATAATGATTTCTGCTAGAGCAGAGGTTCCCAACCCTTCTTTGACCGTGTACTCATTCAGTATTTCGACAGATGAGCATGTACCGTGAACTTTCTTATGACAAAAAGGCTGACAAGAATCCATTGACTTTTTAATGGAAATATAAAGCTAGATTCCGTTTTTATGTCCCAAAGTTAATATATTTAACAATAAGCGTATACTCATTTTTGAAAATAATATTCACTGATATATGCACAAAATTTGGGAATAAATAATACGTAGATATATTCTTCCCTTCTATTGCTAACCTTAAATGTACCCCTTCAGATAGGCGAGGGGTACCCCCTTCAGATAGGCAAGGGGTACATGTACCCCAGGTTGGGAACCTCTGTGCTGCAGCATTCAATGGCTAGTTTTTGAACTTACGTGCAACAACGTTTTCACCATTTTAAGGGCAGTCAGATAAACTAGGGTTAAAAAAACTGCTTTAACCACGAAGTAATCGATATGCTGAAACACGGCACAGCAACATTTTCTGGATCAACCCTTGATGTTGCTCGTGGCTAGGATGTGGTATACCCGAGTTACAAAGCGCACACTGCCATTGAGAAACAGTTTGTGTGTGCTGTAAACACTCGATTACTTCAGCTTACATCAGGGGTCTCCCAACTACGGCCCGCGAATCCATTTTGTCAGTTATGAAAAACTATATTCACGAAAAACTTGTTCATTTGGTAGAATGTAACATATCCCGAAATAATAGCATTACGTAAAATGTCCGGCTATCGAACTGTTGTGTAATAGCTTATGTCGCCCTCGGACGGAAAAGTTTGGAGACCACTGGCTCAGATCAACGGTTCCCGGCAATAGGGGTTCTGAACCTTTTGTTAGACACAGACTAATTCAACACAATTGTAAGTGCGCTGACCACTAGCTTTAAAAAAACGTATGCTCAACTCACTGACAGAAAGTACGAAAAATATTTACGTCACAAAAACAGCAGTTTCGTAATAGAAACGGTTTTCCAAAAATGCACGGAAACCTTAGCTCAGACTATGAGCAAGTCAGCGCAATTTGCAAAAAAAGCGGCTAAACTTTTGTTTCGTAATTGGTTAATAGTCGCATCCATTCATGCCATGAAACAAATGAGTTCATTGACATCCTAAAACCTTTGTGCTTTTGTGCTTACCAGTCAGTGCGGATCGCAGGGATACGTGGGTTCAACGTTGAGAACTAGTTTTTTTCGGTCATTGACCGTGGTTTTTCGAAATGGCCGAGAAAAATCAAGTCAACTTGGGTCATAATGACTAAAAATATAGATTATTGAAAATTGTTACGGCGAGTTTTAACACTATTATGGAACAAACAACCGAAATGTCTCAACGAAAAATAGCCAGGTTGAAAACCATTGATCTGCTGATCAAGGATCGTCGAGGTGACTCATCATAGATACGTTATGGTGGATATCAAAATTCAGCAGCTCGGCAATCAAGCTGGAGATGATTGGGGTGGATAAAAAGTGCTTGTAGTTGTCTTTATGGGCGGCGGAACAACAAGGGCAGGGGGTCCTAATACCCTATTGTGTTTTAAAGGATCCGAGATACAAGGTGCCCCCATTATTTTAGTTTTTCGTTATGAAGTACAACATACACAAATTGTTTTTGAGTTCCTGATCATGTCGACGAATCAGCTAAGTTTCATCTCAATCTTGTGTCGTTGTACCATACATGTGTCACTCATCTTTCACTGATGAAACGGCGATGAAAATATCTCTGCGACAAGTGAACCATGAATCCCGGGACGGTCGAGTGCGCACTATAACTTTAAAATGCTACGTAGTTCTAAATAAATATGGCTCTCACAAGCGGTTGGTGCCCAGAGTCTTTAAGATACGAAGTCTTGCGAACGGATATGACGAGAACGTCTTTATTGGTCTATAATTTACCGGCGTTATTCGAAAATTGGTACCTATCTTGCTTTCGCAAATTAACACTTTTTACCGCAGTTTTCTTCATACGAAATCATGTACCTTTTGACAAAATATGAAAACCTGTAAAATCACAGCAAGTGCAGGTGCATTTTTTCGCATTTCAATCTTTTCGAAATTGTGCAAAATGGGCATTCCAAGGTTGAATGGTCCCTGATCAATTTACAAGCTTCTCAACATTCTTTTGTGACGACCTAAATATTAAGGGTAAAGTAATATGCACAGCTGTGGCGATCCACCTTACGAAACCCCTTTTCACGCAACTGCTTTTCATAGTTACAAAGTGAGCTGCACACGAAGAAACACAATTTAACGTAAAAAATGCTCAAAAAGGTCCAAAGGCATTTTAACAACTGTAAAACAAGGACCACAACCGCTAGTAAGCATATTGTCCGCCAAGACCGGCACGTGTAAGCATTGTGATGTCACAATAGCAGTTACACAGGGTGACTCAAAAAAACAGAACCTACAAATCTTTGAATAAAATTTTTAATTATTCATATTTTCCTTTTCAGGTTGTGGTACTAGACTTAGTGCATGAAATACTGCAACAATAGTTTTTACCACCGTGTCTTGGTCAATCAAAGAGAAGGTATTTTGCGCGGAGGCGTATTTCGATAACAATTCATGCAAAGTAGTGCAAGCAAGTTTTCCGAGAAAGTTTTAGTGTCGTCATGCTCCATCAAAACCAGAATTTTTGACTGGATTCAGAAGTTTATAGAGTATGGGACTGTGCAAAATCTTAATGCAAAAGGTCTGAGGTATACTTATTCTGGTCGGACGGTGAGTGCTGGGACGCAAGGAAACACGCAAACATTGACAATTTTGCACGACTTTGCCTCCGACCCCGTGTAGGCCATTTGCAGCATATTTTGCAAAGAACATGTCTTTTATGCGAAGGGACTTCAATGACTGAAACTTTGGGGAATGATTATACACAGACTGAAGTCTAAAACCTGCGAAGTGCTTGAAGTTTACTGGATCTTTGTAGGATTTAATAAAAATTTTATGGTTTATGTTTTTTTGGTCACTCTGCAGCACTTGGTTGCTAGAAGACTTCCCTTGTTAGAAATAAAATTATGCAACAGAATACTCAATGTAAACAGGACTTCGTGAAATGTCAGCGAATAATTAATAAAATAATAATACTACGGCGACTAGGCAAGCCACAAAAATCAAATGGCGACCCACTTTTGCGTCCCGCCCCAGGGGTTGATAAGCACTCATCCAGGCAGTACACGCCTAAATCGGAACCTAGAGAAGCCCCACTTTAAAATTCCAGGGCTGCGGAGCGGTCGTGAAAATGAAACTTCTGCGGAGCTTTTCTTTTTCATGAAAATGGCTCCGGCTGCTGTTCGTCTTCACACATTAGTATTTTCAATTGTCTTGGTGTGCCTGAAGTTGACCAGAAAATGAAATATATCTTGTGCACAAAACTAAAAGAATATATCACACTTTAAATTGAGAAAACGCTTCACGTAAAATCATATTCCTGATACTTTCCCGTTCTAATGACACACCCAGTTTGTCAAACATTTCTGCAAGTAACTCGGTAAATGACGTAAATGACGGTGAAGATTGCACTGTAAGAGCTAGACCATTGTCCACGACTGACTGAATCACATGCTTTCAAAATTTTTGTTTAGTCATTGACATAGTAAATTTTTCGTAGTAGAAAAGTTTGACAGCGATTCATTTTTACATGCAGCACTGCTTGCAGTTCTTTGACTGGTCTTAGCTTCATATGCTTCTACGACACGTTTGAAAATGTCAACACGATGTCTTTCGAGATGTTGTTTCAAATTGAACTTTTTTGCCGCCAGTTTGGCTCCACAAACATCTCCATTTTCTTCAACTTTTCAGGGAAATTCATCTTTGACTTTCCTAAAACGGCTGATTTCTTATCTTCGCAATCATAATAACCAGTGATGAATGGCAAAGCAAAGCACAATTTAACCGGCGAAGCTTCGGAGAAAATAAGAACGGTAACCGTGCCGAAAACAAACCTTGTTTCCAAAAACAAAAAATCAGGTCCACATTTGTTTACATTGCATTTTCATACCTCCTGCAAATGTGCTGCCATGCAAAACCATGCCGGAATGCTACCAATTAGTTATAACTCATCTTATGTCTGCAAACGCAATGGTTCCAAATAACCTTTGCCAGTAATCTAGCAAACATTGCTAGTAAGCCTAAAGGTTTCTAATAGAAATCCTACTTTACAATGGCATGACATACATTTCACGCTTAGACTTGCAATGATATCATATCTGAATCATACTTTCTGCTAACACCATCAGCATGACTGCACAGCTACAAAAGCTATGGATAGTATATACCTACTGATTATAGCTTAGTTCTTTTTAGATCGCACACTATTACAGACCTGATCATTCTGACTAGAAAGTAAGATGTTGTGGTAGTTTACGTTTCTCTTACTTCTACAAGAAACACCACGCCTGTCTAGCTACAATGTCACAGTTTTAGAGATGACCACGAAAACATCAGAGATCCACTGTTGCAGCCCGGTGTCGTAACTTGTAACAATCGCGCTTGGTTGTGCTGTAACGAGCACTGTTTTAGGTAAAGTCCTAGCTTTTGTATCTAGGAAGTAACCCGGAGCAGGAGCTACCCCTCAAACAGTCATAGCTCCCGGTCCTGAATTTTAAACTGAGCCCCGGCTACTTTCAAAATGCCCGACGCTCCGGCTCCGCAACCCTGAAAAATTCGTTCCGCCGCTCCTGGTTGGTTTCCATAGATTTTGTGAAGATGATGTGTTCTATGTGCTTCGTACAAATTCTATCAGCACTGCAGGTGTCCACCTAATAGAAGAGCTACCTGGAAAATTTACGACTACCGTAAAGAACTACATGCATATCATGCTTCCAACAAAAACAGAGACGATTTCAAAATGAAAACGGGGAAAACTCGATGCATGTTCGAATGCTTCAAACGGGATCTACGACAAAGCAAGCTTAAGCGGCCCTGTCGCTGACGGACGACTATTTTAGCTATTTCTTTCAACCAACTCTGCGTTTTGCTTTTTCGTAGAGGTTTGGACTGAATCCATTCAGGGGGCCACCAGAAGATTTTACCTGCGCAAGCAATGTTTTAACGTCCTCGCCTCCCCATCCAGAACCGAAGCCGAGAACGCGAGCGAGGTCGTTGCCCGTTCCCACAGGAAGAACGGCGATGGGTGGATCGCGGCATTGCAAGCGAGATCGCACTTCTTCTAAATGTGTCAGCACCCACCCCACTGTACCATCTCCGCCGCACACCAGGATACGGAAACGCGGAAGCTTCCTGAACGCGTACAGGCTGCAAACAATATAGAAGACAGTTGGTATCAGGGTTCTCCCAAACGATCGCGAAAACGTCTTGGGTCGATAAACCGATCGACGCTAAGTTCGGGTGTTGCGGTACCGGCTGATCAGGAGCGCATTCTTACACCGCTATTGCAACCTTGTCCTGGACGACAAACAAGTCATGTGGCGCGTTCAACAACTTCGTCCAAATTTCAAACAAACTAATCCAAAACTTTTCTACACAGCGCACCATAAAAACCTTGAAAAACAATGAATGCAACCCAATTCGACTGACGAAACATCCCGAGTCGGTCATTAGCGACGTATTGTAATCAGCGCAGTAAGAAAATGTCACTCGGTCAGTGTTTGTATGCTTTTGGCTCGCATTTGAAACCGACTACCGCCCGAAAAGATACATCCGCTGCACAACATCCCATTGTTTTGTTTTTTCAGCTTTCAGATGCGTCTGTGTCAAGTTTTCACAGCCTTATCTGCAGACAAAACCGCGTAAAGCAAAAAATGCGAGTTGATACCATGCATTATAGCAAAATCCTTTTTCATCACCCCATCCAAATGTACTGCCGAACATATAACCAAAAGGCGCACGATCTCCACGCCTGACAACTGCAGACACATCAGTTGGGTCAAAAAAAGAAACGTGGCTTGTGTTACTGCGTTGCCATTCCGGCCACCATTTTCTGATTTCCGCCAATTTTGAACTGACAATTCGGTTTGGTAAATTATTCATGAGATTCGCATATTTGCTCAGAAACCTAAGCCACACACAACGGCATTTGCACTTTGAGGAGCGAACATTAAACGAAAAAATCCCAAGTGGTGAAATGGCTTCAGAAACACGACCACCCACGGCCAGGAGTAAGATTTTGGCCATTTGCGTTTCTTGCATCGCTGGTTGTTGTGTACGATGCTACACCGGTGAAGCGTTTCGTAAAAACGCAAGGTGTTGCTTCGGCATCAAGAAGCAACATTCTCATACAAGCTCAATAGTCACGTTGCATGAGAGCGTAAACCATCACTAATACAAACCGCATTACCCACGCGCCACTGCGCTAATTGCGTCATCAAAAAGTAAGCAAAGTCATCAAGAAATTCATAAATAACGTCACCAAAAATTAAACTGTCATGCGATGCGCTCCACTCACCCCGACGCAGCACCACCTTTGTCCATCAAGAATATCTGATAAGGATTTAGCGGTCGCTTCATTAAATCATACAGTAGGTTACCCTGCCCTCCACCGCTCTTGCAGTTGATGAAGACCAGTAAAGGATTGCACTCGGCCACGCTGATGACGGTGGGCTGCATGAGAAAATTTACCGGCCGTGGAGAGTTTCAGTGCGAAAATGAAACGTAAAAGCGTCCAGGACTGCGGACAACTTAGCTGGCAGCCAACATCCGGTGTTAAGACGCCGCTGCTTCAAGCAGGAAACTACCACTTCAGTTTAATCAAAATTACGATGTGACAGCTCGCAACAGCTTTCAGTTAGGAGCGTACTAGTTTCGTGTGGGCGTACTAGTTGTAAAAAAACATAAAACGTTCGTTCATGCGCAGAACCTGTGCTCATTGGCGAAACTACAAACCAGTGAATGCACTCAGCCCGTACTTAAAACAAAGATAGAGCAGACACCGTTTAATAAATCCACCTTGGCCCGGCAAATTTTGGATGCAATAGGCGGTGGTTTGAGATACCGGCAACGAACCTTGAAAGTAAAGATGCCATCAGCTGTGCAATTATTTTCAGCTGTTGTGCTAACTTGTCTAAATCTCTTCAATGTGCAACGCAGAACACACACCTCGGTTGCAACGACTACGCTTTTAAATATGACTCTGGAGTTAAATGACTGGAGAAATATGATAAAGCTACGCAGAATGGTGATGCATTTGAGAACAATCCTTAGCGTCAAAATAAGCCTTTGTTCGTTTACAAATTAGGACACAGAGAATTGAAATCGGCTTTATAAAACGGAGTCTGGATTTATTAACCGGGACTTTATAATGTACTATAAATGGAAATTTTCCATCCCCAGGGAAATAACGTTTAATAATACTGATTGATTTATTATCGGTGGATTTATTAAGCGATTACTGCTATATTAGAATTCTACGATAGATTGCAAAAGCGACTGCCTTCTTTAACTGAATCAAAAATGGTTGTTTCAGCAAATGCACGGCGCAGCATGCGTGGGCTGTACCACATAAAGTTGCCGGCAAAAAATTTCAACTAAAAGGTGTGTGGATCAACAAACAGTGTAAGCAACGCATTGTGGAACGCGGCACCAGGGTGAACTCAGTGTTTCAAATTATGTGCAACTGCTGGGCGCCACATACAACTGAACATTAAAATTACGCTGTAAGGCAAGGGGCACAAAAGCAATTACGGGTTGGCAGTCGCAATTTAATAGTAACACCGTCTTGAATTTCCATTTTGGCCATGCTGCTGTACACAATCCGGCCGTGTAGTACAAATGTTAAAGCGTCGGTCTTGCAATTCCCGGAAGACTATGAAGAAATAGATATAAAACCACATTTCCGAAAAGCGCACACGAAAAACGGTAACCTTAGGACGCTCATAAGCCAAAGCGGACCTACAATACCGAAAGAAATCAAAATATAGGTTTGGTGTACTGCAACGCCACCCAGCTCTGAACGAACGCTTGAAACGCGGTCTTCAATTACTGACCCCTGCAACCAGTTGAGAAAAAACAGACCATCACAGTAACACCGTGTAATAATTTTCAAACGCGTAAACGAAACTGAAGTCAACCCAAGGTAGTTTCTTAAATATTGGGGAATAACCCAATTGTTTACCACTGAGAATTTGTTGAGNTTTAATAAAAAACGTATCCACAAACCGCCTTTTGGTAAAGTCCGATTCAAACGCTGTAANTCGTGTCTCAGATCATTTTTGATGGTTTCAAAGTCTTTTTTTGTTTTCTCAATGTATTGCATTCCATAGCGTCATGGAGCANAGTATACAGCGCCTTGCCGTTTTCGGATCTCTTAATTCGGAGAAGCGGCTCAACATTCAGGGCGTTACGAATATCACACCTGCAATCTTTGTCGCGAAGTGTCATACCGTGAACTCTTCGCAAAAATCCCGTCTACGTCTCTTGGACATGCGAACTCTTGCAGTTATTGCCCGAGGTTCATGATCATTGGTGAAGATCGGAACAAAGACCGATTTGAAGTGACAACTTAGCGTTGTTCGAAATCTCCCGTTTTGTCACCACAGAGCAATCAAGCTCACGCAGAACTGCGTTTATTCTACCAATCCTTGCATCGATCTCCTTGTTCCGTATTCCGTCACTTGTGAATACCACCCCAAGATACTTAACTTATCGACCAGCTATTGCCGCTTATTTGCAGCGTACACTGTCTTGGGTTTCTGCAGAGACACAATACCTCGATCTTGTTAGTGCTGATTTTCATTCCGCCATGGGCGCAGGCAGCTATAAACCGATCAAGTGCATAAGTTGAAGATCCTGTTCAGAAGATGCAAGCAGTGCTAAATCCTTCGCAAAAAGGTCACTGTTAGTCCTGCAGCTTCCGACAGTACCGCCTTCATCGGTGAAAGGTTGTGAGGTAACCCATTCTCAAGGCCTCCTAGCCGCCGACACGTACACAAAACTTCAGAGCAAGAATACAATGACTTGACGGCCGGTAACAGGCGGTCAACAAAACCGTACTCCCACAGCATTACCCAAACCTCTGCACCGGTGTCGGACGTTTCCGCTCCTGCTTGTACAAATGGGGTATGGCCTCCCCTGCGGCCTGTGAGTGGGGCACAGAAGAACAAACCGTCGACCACGTTGTCCTCCAATATCCAATCCATCGACCTCCCCATGGACTACACGGCCTGACGGTTCTGGACGATGAGACAACCGAATGGCTGCGCAACACCTGTCCCGAAATCTGTGGCGGCCAAGCATTGGATAAAAGAAGAACTCGCTCAAAAGAAGAAAAAAGCCCAAAGCTTTTGACGAGGAACCACGTATTGTGCATTCTCGAGGTCAACAAAGCGTGAGCAGACATCTTTGACATACTCCCAAGATTTGTCAAAAATTAATCTGTAGTGCTACGGCCGGGATGGAAACTGCCCTGGGTATCATCCCGCTTTGGTTCAATTATTCCGCGACATCTTTTTTCAAGACACTTAACATATAATTTTCTACGCAGAGAGGTGCACCGGTAGTTCGTGCGTTCCCTCCTGTCTCACTTCTTGTATATGGGGATGATCATCCCAGTTTGCCGATCTTTCGATGCCTTCCCAGAACACCAGGCAACTTGACACACATGAGTCAGTCAAAGAACTACTCTGCCTAAATCTTTTCAGCATTTCAGGTCGAATTTCATCGCAGCCTGCACCCATCAGATGTTTGAGAAGCTAGGAAGATCTCAGCTGCAGAGATGGTCCTTTCCTCGCCAAACGTACCTCCTGTGTGTTCGATGGTGTTAGAGTGGTTGGGTTCGAAACATCTTTGAAATACTCTCTCCATCTGCCAAGGACGTCCTCCTCATTGCTGAGTAAGACAACATTTTGGTCTTTGACGGAGATTTTTGCCGCGGAGATGCGGGATGGTTTGTCAGAACACTTTGTTGGCTTGCCAGTAATTGGAATCCAGTGCACATCCGAAATTCTCCCAAGATTACTTTCTACTCTTTATCACCACAGGCGCTGCGGATTTTCGCGCCGCAGCGTACCGTGAACGCAAAGAAGAGTCGGCTTTGTTTTAAAACCATGCTTTGTAGGCTACTTTCTTCGCTTGAAAAGCATCTTTCATCTCTTGGTTCCACCTTTTTGCTATTATTCGCCACACGGAGTGGATTCAGTCTACATACCCGAATATCTGAGCAGCAGATGAGGCTACAGCTGATTTGAACAGCCGCCACCCATATCCGCGTCCTCTGTGCATTCAGGGAGTTTTCGGAACAAGGACGATACAAAGGTCTATTTTACATCTTTGTCCATCACGACCTCCCACTTTATTCAGTAGGTCCTCCTATAGTCCTAAACATTTGTGAACTCCTTGTTGGTTTTTCAAGACGTAAGTTGCAGACCACCAGGGTGGTGATCAGTCGTCAGTTCTGCACCCAGTTTGACACGAACGTCCAACACTGAACGGTGTATAGGGCGCCGTTCGTAAAAAAATAATATCGGACATATTTAGCACAAAAAACTGCTAAATCAGACAGATTTAGCTAAATCGGAACAGCTTTAGCTAAATCGCACCAGATTTAACAAAATCGAAACAGCTTATAGCTAAATCAGACATATTTAAACTTTGCTAGCTCAACGCCGGAGTAAAGGAGTGAGTTTCTACCCATCGTCCAGCTCCAGAGTGTTAGAACCACAACGCTTAGTCAAAGAGATGCCTAGAACATCCAGTAATATCGTTTGGTTTCCTCGACCAGTTCGTGCTCTTTCCCCTGAGCGACGTAAAGGTCCAGTTTTTTCTTCAGCAACCGCTTTCTTATGGACTCCAAGTTGCAAAATGTCGTCAGACATGCTTAGCAGATACCGATGTAGCTTAGCAGTTACTATACACCGGTGCACCCCAAAAGAGATATTACAGGAAAATAGGTACAACAACACCACGCCTCTGTCCTCAACAACACACAGTTTACAAATGTAATCTGACACTACGCTGTGCTGAACCTGATACACCACACGTCCGGTATAACAGCGCCTCCCTCCCACCTGAGGAATTGACATGAACTACGTTTATTGTTTCCTTAAAATGTTTACATAAGCTCAAATTATAATCGTGTTGGTGTTACATAGCAAAATGTTAAAATTGAAAATCATTATCGTGATCCGGAACCACCAATAAAGCCTTAGTCAGGATCCGGACCGAGTAGCTCAAAATGCGCAGTCTCCTGCCCGACTCACGAGTCCTGGAATCCGGACCCTGTACAGCGTACACCTATGTGCAGCGGCACGGTAGCTGAAAACCACTGCTCTGTGCCATAGTATGCAAGTGTAAGAAGTAATAATTCTACTAAATTATTGGTATGGAAGGTAGTGGAAATGCAAACTCTCTTACGCTTCAAACCCTTTCAAGATCAAATGAAAGTTTGGATCTCTTTTGGAAGGGTTTGCTTCCCCGTATGGGTCCTACTCATATATCCCAAACTCCATAGCAGAGATTGATGACCTGGTAAACGCTGACCTTGCGTGGTCCTCTTTCTTCGCTAGCATTGTTTGAAGGGCCCGGTTTGTGCTTGAACGTTTGAGATTTTACGACGTTTGAAACAAAGAATTAACATTATCGCAAAATCTAATGTAACAATTCCTCGCCATCGAGACTAAGTTAGTACGCGTTGACCGACGCTTTGAACTCGGTGGCCGAAAGAAACAGTTTAAGGTCAGTCAACCGAACCCTCAAGTCACAAACATTTAACAACGTTCCTGCAAGGTTGACTATTGACAGTAACGTTTATTCGACAAGCAGCTACAGAAAAACGTGCTTTCGCGATATCCAGTACCGCACAAACTATTTTAGATCAGAAAATTGTTAAAAACAGTTGTGATAACTGGTGCGCTAAACCAGTTTTATTGCACACATTGTCCAAATCAACATCTTAATTGTAATGCTAAAATTATCCTGGTCTGCTGGCCCACAAAATGTCATGGTCTGCTGTGCCCACAATCTCCATAAATCAACCTATCCAAGAGGCCTGAAGGTCACAGAAACACAATGAACCAATCGTCTCTGCGGTAAATATTTTTCAATAGCAGCAAACCGCCAATTCAAAAATGGACAGGGATGCAAAACAACCTATTTTTAAAGCGTTTTTGTCCAACCAACTGCTGCTGTCTGCGGCTAAAGAGGTGATTTAGTATTGCAAACCGATCAGTTCGAACATGTGGAAAACCAACGCTTCACATTTTCAAGTGCACCCGAGCAGTTTGTCCAGACTAATTCCAACGCCATTGCGAAAGATTTAGTAGCGTATTTCAGAAAAGCCACGTTTTCAACCAAATGAATTATTTCAACCATCGCTTTTATGGTTGCTAGTAATTGATATGAACTGCTTACGTTACTCTTTTTTGTCCACACCAATTAATACCTGATCGCTGCCAGGTTTAGTTACTTAACACTAAGCTGGGCACAGTGGTTTTCCTACCTTATCAAAAGCAGTGTCACGTGAAAGGCCATTTCGATTTGCCACGCGCTGTGCGGTTTTACAAAAATACTTAGCTATCAGAAGCTCGCCCAAAGCATGACTTAGAGCAGGGGTCTCCAAACTACGACCCGCAGGCCACATCAGGCCCGCGAAGCCGTTTTGTCAATAATGAAAAAATACTATTTCAGTAAAATTGTGGATTTGGTAGAATGTAACATATCCCGAAACAATCACATTACGTACGATGTCCGGCCCTCGAACTTATGTGGCCCTTTGTCAAATAACTTATGTGGCCCTTTGTCAAATAACTTATGTGGCCCTTTGTCAAATAACTTATGTGGCCCTTTGTCAAATAAGTTTGGAGAGCCCTGACTTAGAGCTACTAACATTCTGACAAAACGTGTACCTCATATACTTTTGGTATTTCTTCTAATGCGTGAACTTTACGAAACATGCTCGAGCTTTGCGGTGCATGCAGCATTTATATTGCCAGCGCACTAAATATGGTGCTTTCCACTGGTACTTTGTGAAAATAAGCGTGATTCCTGGAGTGAAAAACTTTTTTTATTTCTTTTNCATTGGCCTACAAGTGAATCTGAACTCAGTGAAGTAATGTCCAACCATCGTTAGGAACTATTAAGCATGGGCTTAAANNATCTACCGCTATCACCAATGCTTTCCTGAATGGACCTTGAGTCTCAGACAAAGATGTAAATAAAAAATGGAAGCAAATAAATTTAAAAAATTTTGGTAGCAGATCAAGCAGAGAACTGCTGTAGGAGCACAAGCACATGCATAGCGTGTTCGCGTGTATGAAACGACAACTTCACAATTCCCATGAAAAAACTCAGACTGGCGTGTCGCTGCCACAAACACTGTCACAGATGCGAGAACCGCACAACTGGGCATATGGCACAAAAAATAGGCAACCTTCCCTTTGTCGTCATTCGATTCTAGAACTTTGCGCTGCGAAGTCATAATGGTTGGCAATCAAATAACAGTAAGAAGTCTTTCGTTTTTGTGTTTATTTCCTCATCAAAGTGCAAAGTTAAACGTGTTTGACAAAGCAAGGTCGGCTGGCGATGCTAAACCACTAGGAATTCGGTGTTACTCTCAAGGACTTCTGCAACGCATGACGGCACGAACGGTAAAGCCCAATGTGGTGCAAGGCTTTGGTTTGTCAGAAGCGAAACGAGTTACGGGATTCAGACAATACGGATATTTTTAGCGTTGGCGCAACTAACGACCAGGATATACCTAAGTAGTTCAGACAAAGATCAATGAGCAAGTGGATGAGAGGAACTTGGGATCTGAACTGAGCGCTGGCAAACTTTTCGATTCGCGGGCAGCACTAGATTCTAAAACTTAACAGCGGGTCAGGTCAGGAGCAGATGGATGGATTTTTTGTGTGAACCAATATAAATGAGATCAGAAAAATGAATTGGCTTTTTAAAAAAATAATTTGGCCAAGTTAAGCTGGCCTGATAAAAGAGCCTAACAGGCCGCAGTTTGCCAATGCCTGGTTTAGACTGTTCCTGTGAAATAAAGAGCGACTGCCTCGTCGGCAACGACATCTATTCTCTTTTATTTTGTAGTGTCAACCATTGACCCTTCTTTAGTTCAGAAATCGATACAAGTGGCTTCACAACTGGGAGATATAATCTGAAGCAATTATAGTAAAGACAAACTAAAAAGTGCAAGTGCTAATGAAGCACAGCTGTAACACATTGGCTATACAGAACACAGCAGGGATAAAAAGCAGTAAACCTGTGTTCCAGACACATTTATGGCTTTGTCTGCAATACACGGAGACATTCGTTTTATGCTGGAAGGATTGCTTCTCTACACCGCTACAGTAAAATAACGCAACCATAAAGCACGAATCATTGAGAAATGACTCTTCGCGAGCTTGTTTGGCGATTTCCATTACTTCCTCCTCGTCACGCCAGCGATTAGTCCCGACACAATTTCAACCAGAAACACAGGAATACGAAACGTTAAATCCAGGCTTCACGCAGCTGACTTACGACGTGGATGTACGGAAGAAGTAACAGTTCTGGCTGAGTTCCTTCCAATCTCGTTAAGGAGAAACACTTCAGCGCATCTGCGGCTGCCTTTCCGGTGGTGAACGTGAGGAAAAAACAACCTTCGTAAAAGACGAGCAACATCGAGTTAAAAATCGCCATAGACCAAGTGACAGAAGCAGCCTGTTAGAACACTTGTAACGCGTGACGACCTCCTTAGTAGTATAAAAAAAAAACCTGTCGAGTTATGGAACAATCAGTTTTTGGTTTACACAAGCTAAAAAGTATCGGTATACGCCTTGCAGCAGGGCGCAGTGCGACTATGATGCGTTTTTTTTGCGATTGTGACTGAGGCTTTACAACACCTACACGCGAGCGAAAATAAACTATTGGTGTTGATGCAACTAATAGGTTTATTCCAGCTACTTGATAGCGAAAGTTATAAATATCTTAATTACTAAGTACCGCTGAAACCTACGTCAGATGACTAAAAACCTTCTCAAAGTACCTTTCTTCTAGGTTTGCGAATCAAGCGACAACCGATTGAGATCGCATTCCGATCACATGAGGATCACAAAGCAATCGCCCATGTCAATAGTCTAATTTTTTCCCCGCAGTTTACAGAGACATCTTGGCCGGACACATGGAATCTATTATTTCCACACATACTGCGTTGATCGTGCGAAAGCGAAAATTCACCGATCGTCAAGTCGACACGGCCGATATGTATTCAGTCAAGCGGATTGTGGAAAAATGTTCACTGCTCGACGCGGCTAACGCAGCCAAGGCATTTGCAGCATACACTGTTGCATGCTTCGATGCTCTCGCGGTACCGATTGAATCGGTTCCAATGCTTTTGTGACGACGATAAGCCCGACAACTCCAGAGGCAGCACCATCAGAACTCTAGGAGCTGCTATTTAACTGAGACGCAGTATTTCGTATAAATCTATTTGACTCTGCTACCAAAGGGTACTTACCCAGTTTTGGATAAATCGGATCAACGGTTGCTTTACCTAAAAAAGAGCATAGACCGTTTAAAAATAGTGTTCACAATCCGTTGTTCACCTCATAAATACCGATCTTAAGGAAAGCGAAAACTGTTGCTTATCACAACTGATACACTTTTATCAAGTACACGAAGAGTACACAATCACCAGTTCGCTAACTGCCTCATTCCGCGTCATGTAGGGGGAAAGAAAAATTTGTATTTCTAGCAATAACTGTACAGTTCTTCACGGTGCTATCCAGGTCAAGGACTGTCATTCTAACAAGTTCCTTCCGTGATGACTAGCCAATTAAAGTTATTGAACTATGTGCAAGACATGTCCATGGGGCAACAAAAGATTGAATCGCAGCAGTGTTTCTTAGAATGAAACTAATTTGTGTGAGGTTACCAGGAAAAGCACCAGTTGTTTTAAAAAATGGCATGAATATGAAAAAGTAAAACAAGGGCACATGGGTTCGAACAACAAGCAGATGTTGTACGGATTTTTTAAACAGAGAGTGGCATAAGAGCAATGTGTATGAAAGAATAAAAAGGACTATTCGCATGGCTACGTTTAACAGAGCTACAGTATGCCTCGTCAAACGTTCCTCGTTATTAAAATGATATTCACCTTCAATAAATAAAAATAAAGAAAGAAAAACTGTGGCATGCTAATTAACTGTTTGAGTATTAATTACGTTCGATGTAAATCAGGGATCTCTACAGTTTGATCAGAAGCGTTGCTGACGCTTAAACCTCAAACTCCCCAAGGTCTTCGACAAAAATACGTGGAGATTCAGAAAGGCACGCTTCAAATCTTTACTAATTATTCCCAGGATCAAGCGAAGAAACGCCTGTTCTTACCACTCTACCCGCACTGGCGAGAGGTGACTAGAGATAAATGTTCTGCGAAAAGTTCTGAATGAGGTAACCATTGTCTCACAAAAAGCGAGCACATCTCGTGCCGTTATCAACATTCAATGGCAAGACAAGAAGGCTTGATTGCAGCAGATGTGGTTGGTGGACAAGTAACAATCCACAACGCGCCTTTTGAGCTTTCGATGTCTTAATATCAGCTTTGACTTTCGTGACTGGTTTGTGTGAGGTCCTGATGCCTCACGCTAATGTCATTAAACAGGCTTCAAATAAGAACAATTGCCAACATGATCGTACTCAACCTACCAACGAAATAAGTTCGAAATAGCGTCCCCGGGAATATAATTCTTCAACACCGATATTTGTGTGACGTGTCATACGCGTCAATCTTTGAGCGTCACGTGGAGGAGTTCGAGGTACATCGAGCCAGGGTCCTGGGCCGCTTTGCAAAGTTATGGAAAAACTAAATTCATCGGTATTTCACGAACCACAGATGTTTGCTATGAATGACGTGATTTAACAGTGTGGGTTTAGTGGCTAAGCAGAAGAAGAAACGCCCACAAACCCTAACCGCTGCGCACTACAGAGAAGGGAGACAATTGCATCGGTAGTTGAATCTGCTGTCACCGAATATCGCAAGAACTTGAAAGCGTCTGTTGGAAGGTCTTCAAGATTTTGCTTCCTTGCCTTTAAATTTTTACACCTGACAACTATGAAAACCATCGTTTTACGATTGAAGTTTTTTATATTAAAAATAAACAAAAATTCCATTGCCTCCTTTGCAACGAACGGCTGTACAGTGTGAGGTGAAGGGGTTCAAACACGAATTCTGTTTACGCAAATGAGTCAAAGCTTTATTTTTAGGCCAACAATGTTAACCGCACCAATGGATTCGGCGAATGGATAAAGAATCTTCAAGCAGTTCTCCAACTGACGATTTTCCACTTTGCGACATCACTTGCTACTTGTATGGAATAATCCTTACGAAAATGCAAAATCACAGCGCTCTAAATATTGTGATAAACAGAGTTAACTTCAGAAACGATGAGAAAATGTCAAGAAGAGGGTTGAGAACTCGAGCAAGACTCATCCGCACGTGGTCTGCACAGTTAATTTGCCATTCACAAAGATTTAAACTCTTGCAGCATACGCATATTCAAACAAGCTATCAACGGGCCTGACGTACATCTCGTGACTAACGCACAGTACCTTCAGGCCTAAGGTAACTGGAGTGACAAACAATTTCCTGAATAAATTGTTTTGCGACATGGCCCTAGCCCAGTGTTTCTCAACGATTTATCTTACATCGGCCAGATAACNTCTGATAAAAATTGCGTGACCCACTACCTTGTTGGCATGGGCCACGCTTTTATACGCACAGCACAGATTAATGTAGCGATTTAATCATATATGGCCCACTCGAAAACTGCACTATGGCCCATCAGTGGGCCATGGTCCACTGGCTGAGAAACACTGCCCTATCCTGAAATAGGTTGATGTGGCAATAAAACTTACCGGTGTTGGTACACTGAGCTGCATAGGTCAAGTAACGGTCGGAGGAGAGGTTTTCGGGTAACTTGCCAACAAAAAGTACTAATTCCTTCGACTTGGATATGTTGCGACGAATTGCTTTATGGTGCCCTGCATTTTATGGACGATGTTAAACAAAAACGCGTAACACGAAAGTAAAGAGAAGCCACTAAAAACCCCTATAACAAGATGCGTAATTTTTCAATGAAAAACGACACAGCAAACTCTGGTCCACAAAACGCGATCTCTTTTCTCAGGAAAGCAATATAACATTATGCACACTTACATTTCTTACTTGAGACATTCTGCTGTTCTGAAGACATATTTTCTGCAAGTAAAGTGCACAAATCTGCAAAAGTCGATATCCAAAACAAGGCAGTTAAAAAGATGTTAATGCTGCTATCAGCAGCGTTGAGGAAAGCTGCTGAATGTGAACAGAACTTTAACAAAACATTTTACGTCAAAAAAGTTGGAGTCTAATTAAAAACAATGCATCATATACTTTTGACATAGAATGACTTAGCAGCTTTCCGTTGACTCGAAATCAAAAAGCTCAAAATGCTAGAGACCAGGGGTGCTGAAAACGTCGATCGCAAACTACCAATCATCTCAAAGGTAGTGTGGGTGGATCGAATGACATTAACACCTTCGGCGCTGGTGGACGGACATATCCTTCCAATGTACATAGTCAATTGTGAAAAATGATTGTATACAGTTTGTGTTGTGCTGTGCAATATGTGACTCTACCCAAAGTGTTATCCACACAAGTGATGTAAATTCGCACATGGACAACAAACGAAATAATAAAGCAGTTTACGAGCAACTTTAACTCCAACAGCTTCAGAAACGATGTTTGGTCAGAGCCAAAATTGTAACTAGAATTTTTAAAACTTTTCCGCATTAGAATTGAATTTAGAGTTACTCTGTTTTCCAAATCAGGTTAGAATTACCGAATTTGCGAAGACTAGAAAGTAAACAAAACTCCAAAGTGGACTTATGTTTAATCAAATTTATGTTTGATTAAAAGCATGATTCAATTCATGCCAAACAGCAATTCATTCGTATATGTATGAGAATGGCCAGAATTCGTACGCCCACACTGACGCGTTTCACTCTGTGCAATTCTCCTGCGTGGCTGAAAACTCGTTCTAATGAAGCCAATGTCACTGGCATTCCTCAGAGTTCTTTCTTGAGCAGATGAGAGAAACGATGTTTGCTTTTCCGCTACCCTGATTTAACATTACCGTCCATGCTCTCGTCTTCTCACCTGTGCCAGACTGCATTATACCGGAAATGCCTACCTGCCTACTAGTAGGACGTACTAGCTGTTCGTCACAATCCTACTATGATATTTGACCGTGGAATGGGACTTTGATCTTTTCGTTGCGGTTTTCTTTTTGCGTGACGTACGTTCTTTCAGTTTACCGCTTACTGAAAAACGCCGTTGAACTCAGTCGCAGTTTCGGTAAAGCGGAACTTGGATGAGAAGCAAAATTAGAGCACACATGCTTTTCAGAAATTAGATTAGAATTACCGGCACTTCATTCAATTCGTCAAATTAAACAACTAAAATTATCTCGCTGTCCTAGCTTAGTCAGTGCACTGCGTCTCAAACAAACAATTGCATGTTTAACATATGCTTAGCTACAGTAAACGGAGTTCTTGGTGAGGGTCTAAAGCAGGTGTGGGGGAGCCATTTACCATCAAGGGGCGCATGATTGGAATGCCACGGACAGGCCCAAAAAAAATCTAGTTTCATTTTAAAATTCGACGCTATCTTTCTAAGAACAATAATGAGAGAAAACTAGGAGAGACTTCTATTGACTTATTGCTTAATTATTATTTGCTTATCTTGGAGTTTCGTTTTGACGCGACATGTTCTAATTTTGGGAAGGAAAATTCTGACGCGTGCCACATTCAATAGTCACACGGGCAGCAGGTTCCCCACCCCTGGTACAAACGTATTTTTTAGTTCCAACACATTCAACCATAAAAACACAGTCTGTAGACAAAAATGTGGCCAACTACACTTAAATGTCGTTTAAGATTTTGTTCAAGGTATCGAAGAAAGCAACTAATAACGTCAGATATTTTAATTTTCCTGGAAATTACTCCCTGCAGCAAAAATTGTCTCTGCTCTCACACACTAAAGGCATAGATTGAACACAACACATATACCAGAAAACACCTGAAGACATATCGACAGAAGAACAACCGGCATGCTTTACCACTACTGGTTACCATCAATATTCAATAGTCTAATTACAGATACCAATAAGCGAAAAACTAGTAAATCAAACTGTCCCTATCATCGCGGCATACCAGAAATTTTACAAGTTACAAGTGAGTGACGCCCGATTTTACGCTGCCTTTGTTAATGTCTATCTGACATTGAAAAATAACGTCTGCATGCCAAATAACCAAAGATAGCGTATTTCAACAACAGAGACTGTCTGCAAGATTATCGAGTGATAGCTAACCCATGGTGGCCAACACCAAAGATTCTCGAAGCCCGTAGCATGCACAAACCGAAGCCCTGCGATCGAACATATATTTAGACAACCTAGATTGACACGTTTTTCGAAACGAAGATTGCATGTTGCATCAATAGAATTTAGAACCAATTCTGCAACGGATGAACGGCAACCAGGTCACATTACGACTGAAAGTTGATCAATAAATATGCTGCATGAAGAACCGCGACGAGCCCGCGAGTTTCCCCAAGTTAATTGATCACTAATAAATACAAAAAATGTGCGTGTGCCTACCACGATTTAATGTTTTGCAAGTTTTGTCTAGTATTGCCTGGATAGAACGCCAGGCAAATGCATGTTTCTCTTGCTAATGGCGTTTACTTAAAACCATAGCAGTGTTTTTTGAAAACGACTGTCCAAAAGACTTTCAAGCTACAAGGAAAAAAATCCTGAGCGTTTTATCTGAGGGTGTCGAAGATTTTTTAGAAAAAAAACAAACCCAAAGTCAAAAAAACTAGACTTTTAACAACAAAAAATATTTTAGCTGCTGTAACTTTACCATCGTGTGTCAAGCGTTTTGGCAACAACCGTCTAAAACAGTGGTTCTCAACCTTCTTTGACCCATGGACCATCTTTTTCACAAAAAAATACCCGATGGGCAACTTTGCTACGTTGACATCTAAACAACTAATTGTGTAACAGTATTGCACTTAAGTCGGTGAACACAAGGGCATGTTCATATCTGGGTCCTGGAACTCTCTGTGGACCGCTAGAAATTCCAGGTGGACCACCGGTGGTCCACTTGGATCACGTTGAGAATCACTGGTTCAAAACTTTACCTGACGAAGCCAAACCATCATCTATTTAGCAATCTTCCAAAACGTAAGTTTTAAACCAGCTATGTCCAACACGCAGTGGCCCAGTCAAAGTTTTGCGCGGCCCAGTTTAGGTTTTCGCTGTAGTATAAGTATCCTATATATACTGACAACCTGTCCTTGTTTTTGATGATCTCGAATTTGACATTTTTGATGAAGGTGGTCTTCAGTGGCACTTTATCACGTCTGTTACCATTGTAGAAGTAGTTAGGGTTCGAACACTTTCAGTACATTAGCTAAGCTAAATTTAGTACTGTACATACTGTAATTTTGGCTCAGTTAGCCATTTGGGTTGGACGTAGCTATTCTTAACGAAAATATAAACCATGCTCTGTTACTTTGAGGGTATTTGCAACGTAAATATTGCCGTCACAGCATTTTGGCAAAAATCCTGAATGGAATAACTCTGATCAAAAAAAGTAACAGGAGCATCGTTGAGAATAGTGTAATAACACCAATCTATTTTAAAAACATGTCCTTGAGGTGATATCCAGCTGCACGCGTTTAAATGTAAACCAAGTAAAACAACATTTGCTGTGAACGGTTTCAAAGTAGGCACTGCTGCAGTACTACACTTCCTGTGTCAGTACTAGCTGTCTACTCATAACGAATTAACCAAAGCAAATGTACAATTCAGTGACACTTCGATCATAAGTGAATAGCTCACACTCGCGGTTAGCGGAAGAGATACATCTCACTCGTCAATGGGTAACCATGCCAAGGAGAACAGGCCCACAAAAATGAAATAAAAGATGATGCTGGAGACATCAAAAGTCCGTTTAGCATAACACGCGAATTAATCATGTGCAACAGCACTGGAACTGATATGGAGATTGATATAAGTCACAGAACAACATGGAACAGCTCATACTGCGACTTCTGCTTAATTTGAAATACTAGCTGCCATTGCTCCAATAAACAAAACATAGCAGGTTTAGAATTTTAACACAGAAGCGCCAACCCAAGATCAAAGTGAGAAAATAACTACACAGAAATAAACAGGAATTGAAATCTTTATCATCTAGACTTTAAACATGTCCTGACATATAAGTCAAATATTGCAAACAAGCAAAACTAGCCATGGAAAAGTAAAACTTTGCACATAAGTTGTCCAAAACATTGGGAAAGCACCGCATTAGTAACTAATATTACTGTGCACTAACCATTAATTAATAACCATGATACTTGAATAAGACCATAACTTTCTTGCAATTTTCTTGAAAGCATTCTTATTTTCACAATAAAAAGTCACACTTTTTCCCAAAAAGATTGTGAAATTAAGTGTAGGTTGCTGCTACACAGTAGACTAAAACCGCTAAACCCTGATATTCACCACTTGTGTACCAAAGATTTGTTTGTTACGCTTGAATGCTTGCAAGATCACTCAATACATATCTTAGACAACAATTAAACTAATCATTGTAATAAAAGACTATCCTGCACAGATATGTCTGATTTCATTTTCTTTTAGAATTTCCATACTGTTTCAATACCCTGTGCATATTTTGGCCAAGTTCAATGCTTTCCCCAGGTCTTGAAAATTGATTTTGAAATTCAATACTTTCAACACTGTGAGAGGACCTTGTTTCTTACTGGAAAAATTGCACAAGCACTTCCAGCTAAACTGCAATATTGTCCTTGATTCTTTTTGTTGCATATGCCCCACCTGTGGAATTTTGAGATCAATTTTCTGAGCACTTGTTTGAAGACTCACAACAATAACTTAAAACTTCATCTAAGTTTATACCAAAAAACACTGTTGAATTTGGCTTGTCCCAGCCTTGAGTTTTGAACTTGGTATTTCTTGGCCTCAAATAACATCTCACAAATATTTCCGGTTCTCATAAACTCAGGTACAACATGTTTAATCTTCTGCAACAAGTTTTTCACTTAACTATTTAGTGCCATGTCAAACGTTATTGTTTTATCAAGCTTTTATCATATATATAACTGGATGCAGTTTTAAGTTCCATTACAATGAGTCTTCACGGTTTGAGAAACTTCACTCCATGGGTGAAACAAGCAAGGAATCAATCGCAAATTTTTAAAGGGAAATCAATTTCATGGAACATCACGCATTGCCAGATCTTATATCTTATTCGATTCTATTTGAATAAGATGTAATGACTGACAATGCGTAGCGTGATTTGAAATTGATTTCCTGTTTAAAATTTGCGATCAATTCTTTGCTTGTTTCACCTGTGGAGTTACTTGAATGCAGGTATGCGCAAGTTTGAATCATCGTAAAAAGATGAAAGCAGAGCCCAGCCGGCTGATTCCTCAAATGCCTACAGAAACCCAGAGTTTTTGTTCACCTTCATCGTTTGGTCTTAGTTTAGGTCTCTGACCTTCTTAGGATTGGTCTTAATGTTGAACAATTTAGAAAATACTGTTTGTCTCTGTTTCAACTTTCTGATGTTTGATGTGGCTTGGCTCTTGGGATCAACCTGATGAGAAAGATCTTGTCCTGATCCAAGTCTAAAAATATCTGGTCAGCACAACGCACCATTTCCTACAAAGCCTAAAAACCACAAACCTCATGTGATGGAGTATAACCATAACATTTTATAACAATATATATAATGGCAAGATTAAGGTAGACCTTATGGCAAGAAGGTCAAGTGCATGTAATTGAATATCATCAACGTGAAAGTGCATAATTAGGTGAAATAAGCTGATTAACAATGAGCTTTTATTAAGATTTAGCTTCAAAAAAGTTACAGGTTTATGTCACAAAGCTTAAAGTATCGGCAGAACAACTTATAGCAGTGGTTTGCACTATCAAATTATTGGTGCACACTAATGCTGCATCATGATTCAGCATAACAAAAACTACATGCAGTGTGATTTATCTACAGTAGAATATACTGGTGTTGAAGTATGTACTTTCCACGATGGGTGTAAGCAAGGAATCGATCAGCAAATTTTTAATAGGAAATCGTTTCACGTAAAATTACACATCCTCAGTCCTCATTCAAATAGATCTGAATAAGGACTGAGGATGCGTAATTTTACGTGAAGAAATTGATTTCCTATTAAAATTTTGCTGATCGATTCCTTGCTTACACCCATCGTGGAAAGTACAGACTTGAATAGAGATATGTGCAAGTTTGAATCATCGCAAAAAGACAAAAGCAGATGGCAGTCGACTGATTCCTCGAAAGCATACAGAAGCACTAGTGCTTGTAAGTGTATACTGGTGTTGGTATAACAATGAAAGTTAATCTATAAATACTGTTGGGGTGCAGTCAATGAGAATGCTTCAAATATACTTCAGCAGCATATAAAATCCCATACTCAGAATCGCAACTGATCTATTCAGTGAAATAAAAATCATAATATTCACAAGTACCTTTTGCTAACTGCTGACGCAATGCTACATGGCCATCTTCTTTAACAGCTACTGAAACAAATGACATCGGCAGAAGAAGTCCTTGAAGTAAGTCTTCAGAATGTGAAAAAAAGCTGTTCTGTTCTTCTCTGGGTTCCTGGTAATAAAAAAAAGAAAAAAAACAACAAATAAACCTTTCACAATATTTAACTTTTGTTGTTTTTTATTTCTTCAAGCATTCTTTTATGGTCCAAGACTTGACCATGCCTGCTTAAGTTGACAGTTAATACCAAGCTGGTCCTTGGCTCAGTAGCACTAGACATATTGCTTAACCACTGGACAGTAGTCAAACTTTTTGTTTTTGGATGTAGACTAGTTAAATGAAGCTATGACAGCTAAATTAGATTGGTTTTATGTCCATCTTTCAAGACACCTTCACGTCCAATGCATTCCAGCACAAGATGTTTTACTCATGATCTACTTTTTCTTTCATGTGCAAAAATTCTTTTTCCAGATCTATCTATTCTTTTTTCCATTAAATTCAAAATGTATAAATTTTGAAACTGCTTTTTCACCCACTGAATACATTGCTAAATTTTTGCACATAATTTAATTTATATTTCCATTAAATGCGATTGCAACTCCATAAAACTATAAACATGTTTGCAAAGAAAACCAAAGGATTAAAACTCCAAGACACAAGTTTATTTAACCCTGTTGTAGAACATGCTAGACCAGCTATGTCCAACCCGCTTCGGGGCCGCATGCGGCCTAGTCGAAGGTTTTGTGTGTCCCAGTTTAGGTGTTCGCTGTAGTGAAAATATTCTACACACTGACAACCTGTCCTTATTTTCATAATCCTCAATTTGAAATTTTAATGCAGGTGGTCTGAGTGCCACTTTATCACGTCTGTTACCATTGCAATTAGGATTCCAACGCTTTCAGTACATTAGCTTAAGCTCAATTTAATTTGCTAAGATCAAAGTAAGCCATTCAACGTGCGGCCCTCATTAGTATGTCATTCAATGTGCAGCCCTGGTCAAGACAGTGGCATGGTTTTTGGCTCTGTAAGCCATTTGGGTTGGACATAGCTGTGCTAGACGCACTCAAAACAAACTCTGAATGTTCAAATACAGATTTTTTACAGAAGTAATATTATTGCAGATGGTTTTGTATTCCAACATTTGAACAGGGAACAATAGCAGTGTTTTTCAACCAGTGCAAATGTAAACTGAAATAGATCAATAAAACGTGTCTAATAGTATATCAGTGTCTTGAAGTACATAACTTGAAAAAATTCAAATGTTTTGTTGTTTCAATACCACTCCGATCTTGGGATTTTGGTGGTTGCATCAGGTCATCTATGATAAATTTGTTTCTTCTTTGTGAGTACTGCATATCCGAAACTTTCTAAAGTTAAAAAGAACCAAAAAAAAGAACACATTGCAACAGTGACCTACAATGCCTCCAGCTTGTATATATTGAAAATTTGCTTAAATTTTTTACTTTACTGTGTACAGGTGGTGAAACGTTTAGTACTACAGGATAAAAATTCAAACTGCTGTTGCACAAGTTCTACAGAAACGCTTTTTTTACTGCAGCATAAAATTTTGTCAAGCAAGTTTATTACTTATATAAACATTCTTATGGATGTCTTGCTGTGTATGTCTGAAAATTGCCATGTCACAATGGCAATAAATGAAAGAGTTTTATTCTAAGGTGCTTTTAAACAAAGCCTTCATACAACTACCATGTGAAAAGCAATTTTATGTTGGATATATTTCCAGTTACCTATTGAACACATGCATTAAAAAGGCTTGCATATACATGAAAGTGATAATTCATCAATGATTTTCCAAAGCTCTCATACATTTCTAAGAAATTTAACATATAAACACAATTTGAAACTTCACAACATAGACTTTCTATGAACAAGAATGCCACTGTTGCAGCTTATACAGCATTTTACATCAATGCTACCAATCTGAAAGACATAATGATAAGTTAAAGCAGGACATCAGCTGGTGTCAATTACTAACAGTATTATTAAATACTTTTTTCTATCAAAACTAGTCATTGAAAAAATTCTACAAATGATGATCATTGACACAGTGCATTTAGGTCTACAGCAGGGGTGGCCAACCTGTGGCTTGTGAGCCGCACAACTCTTTGCCCAGTTTCATGCGGTTTTTAAGTAATGACCAGACGTCCCACTAACTAACTTGCATAACAATAAATGGCTTGTAAAGTTCTGTCAATGTCATGTTGGTGTGTGATATTTACAATAAATCTAGCTGAGCAAAGGTATATGTGTGAGTGAGGATGAGATGGGTTGATGTTTATGTGTGTCAGTGTGTATGATGTGGCTCTTTGCGGTAACATAGCAAGAAATGTGGCTCTTGGTCCCTGACTGATTGGCTACCCCTGGGCTACAGCATTGTGCATGTTATCCCATGAGAGGAAAATGGCAATTATGATTTACCATGATTGATCACAGAAAAGAGGATGATAGAACTTCTTTTTTTTTATAAAGATCTAATCTCTAGATCAGTTTTAAATAGACAAATAACAAAAATACAAATCAATTTTTTATATCTCGTCTAAGTTTTCTGATACAAAATCTAATTTAAATTGTTTGATCTCAGCCACTGAATTGATTGATAGTGCAGTTACTATAACATGCAACCCAGGAGTATGCAGCCTTCAACTGCTGCTAATGAGGTGCAACTTTAGATAGTTCCTTAAACTGTCTAGATGTATGTGTTCAAAATAATTTTGAAATCACGATACAACCACTATCTGGTGGCCATTATGAAAAATTAATCCTGCTGTACTAATGACAAGTTGTTGATGTTAACTTGATAATCATCATATCCACATTAGCATAAAAACTATAAAATTTGTGATTTGGCAATGACCATGAAAATAAACTATCATTTACAAGATGGTTGTTTTTCTAACTTTTTGTTAATAAACAAGTAAGCCTAAGTCTTACAGCAATGATTTAAGCAACATTTTCGTAAAATGTTGATTGGATTCTGCACGGGTTACATTCCAAAATTTCAGATTTTACATTGCCATAGTTTTTGTAATTAATATTAACTTCACATGTATGGTAATAAAATGAACTTTTTAATTAATGTGTTTTTGTGTTCACATAAATCAGCGTTTCTTAAACATTTGTGGGTCATGGGCCCCTAGGGCATCCTAATAAAAGTTATGGACCCTCAGAAACGATGTTGCAATAAATATTCAAAATCAGGTTTGATTCAATCAAAATGTCTACAAAGCCTAACCCTTTTGAAATGCAGGAGTAAAGCCTATTAACATGGACCCCTTAAATCAAATCCAGTCACCTTAGGGATTTACAGACCCCAGGTTAACACCTTTGGCACCAGTGTGTGATACATTCATACTTAGAAATCATGTGTGAGCCACTATTTTTGCATCACTTTGCAAATCCATAATTTGCCAGCTAATTAAGCTGGAGAGCTGGGTTCAAGCCCTCAAAAGATGTGGCTAGCCTTCTAGTTTGGATTTTAAAAATTGGAAAGTTTCTGATTTTGTTTTTTTTGTCAATGATGTCATAAGTGGGGAGGTTTACACATTTTTGGCCAAAGTCATCAGGCCCTGGCCCCAACCACAAGAGTCAATTTTTTAATTCAAGTTTTTATTGGAAACTAGCCAATAATCCAAGTCTTTAAAGCCCTTGATTGACTTTCTAGCAGTTCTGGCTCATAAGTTATAGCTGAAAAACAAAATTTGGACAAAAAAAACAAGTTTAGGTGAAGTGATTTTTTACCCCAATTTTGTTTTTTTGGCTATAACTTTTGAACCAGAAACACTAGCCTTCAAGCATTTCTGGTAAGCAAGTTAGTTATGGCCAATAAATCGTTAATTAATTGTCTATTGGATTATTTATTTTGTTGTATTTCTATTACAAATGTATAAAGTACAGGTGGCCAACAGGTACAGGTCAATCGCCGAGTCTCAGCTGGTTGATCTCACCTGATTTTGCAGTAACTTGACAAGATGCCTAAAAATAACATTTTTCAATCAATATTCTTGTTTATTGCATTTTATGACATTTTCTACTTGTGACTTTATTACCAACCGGTCAATTGCGAGTTACCAGGAAATTTTCTGGTTGATCTCAGTCGAAAACAAGTTGGCCACCCTTGGTATAAAGAATGATCTGGTGATACATACATATTCATATTATTATATTATTAACACACTTACCACTTCATCTTGTTTAAGCAGGTAACTATCTTTGGAATCTTGAACAGAGAGAGGTGTATAAACTCTTCTTAAAGGTGGATGACTTTTAGTCCCATCATAAGCCATCATACACATGATGCTCACTGTGCCTTGTTGGGCAAAACAACATTCAGGTTTGAGCTTGAAGGCAGCATTTGACATAAACCATACTGTTTTGTTTACGCTACTTTTTTACTCCTATATTTTTGGCTGTGATAAAACAAGCATCAGACCTAAACAACTGTTCTACTGTGCAGTCCAATACGAACCAAAGAGGTAAGACGAAGGAAGTGGCTACAGAACCACCTCACATGATGCGGTTTGAATAAAACGCTAGTTTGTCACTCAAGTGGCACAGTCCTGGTGGTTTTTAGTTCAGCTCTCACCTTGGTGACTTTCATTGTGGTAGTAGTGTTTCCATGTTTTGTTTCATGGGACCACTTTTTCTTTACTTTTTTCAAAACTTTCCAAACTTCAGCTGTTGAGGTTAGGGTTTTTGCGATTGGAAAGCCCGAGCAACATGTGCGCAAAACTTCAAACTATGGTAGCAAGCAACAATAGAGATCACATGCCACAATCACTATAATATTGCTTCTTCATGCCACACACATGAGTGTTGTTCTTCATGCACACCTCGTTCGTGGTGAATCACACATTCAACGCAACGCCAATGGAGAGGTTGCAACAACATCCCCTCCTTTTTACAACGAACCAAACTGATCACACGTTCTTTTTGTGAAGTCTGCACCTGGCACGACCTTCACATCCTGGTCACAGCACCACTTTGTTGAGGTTGGAAAGCCCGAGTGGCATGTGCACAAAGCTTCACACTGTGGCAGCAAGCTTCAGTAGAGATCACACACTGCGATCACTCTGTTGTTGCTTGTTGACACCACATGGGTGTTGTTCTTTTGCACATCCCGTTTGTGGTGAATCGCACATTCAATGCCAACGGTTGTAACAGGGTTACAGTTAGGTTAGGTTTACCTTTGAAGTTTAGTACATTTCTACCAAGCCTAGTGTACTCTCGTCGTGCGTTACTGTCATGTTATTGGTGGCAGTTGAATAAGGTTTCAAACATGCAAAACCACAGGTGGTTCTGTAGCCACTGCCTAAGACAAAAGTTCACTGGGGCAAGAGTAATGTTCACTTAACACCAGAATAAAGACACCACATACACTATGCATCAAAATGCACCATCACCTAAATCTACCTTGCACTAGACTTGTATAAAAAAACGAAGTGGGCCTCTACATATTCTGAGAACCATAATAGCCTGTGCCACAAAGGGTGGCAACAGGAGCAACATGTCTGTGCCTGCTATGCGAGTGGTGGTCAGTTCAGCTCTCACCATTATTGCTTTTACTTTGCAACCATGCTTGTTTTAAATTAATTGGCTGTTGATTTCACATTTACTTTTTGCCTTATCTTGTACAGTTGGCTTACTTTATTTTACTTTGTGGCTTCTTTGTTGTTGCTTAAATGGCTTGACACCTTTAATGGGAAGCGCTTTTATGTACTTTTTAATGAAGTTTCAGGCTTAGCCTTTGCGTTTAGGTTAAGAATTTAGATTTATGTTTCAAAATTTAGGTTTAGATTTTGATTTTATGATTCTAATTTAGGTTCAGGCTTCAGGTCTTAGGTTTAGGGACTACGGGAGCAGTTTAAAGTTAGTTTTAAAGTTTAGGTCACGTCACAAAGACCACAGTTAATCCAAGCACATCGTCTTTGTCACATTGCCACGTGATCAATCAACCCATCAGGTTCACCTAATGACAAAACTGACTCAGGCAGTGCTTTTGCCTCTGATGGCAAAATAGATATTGACTTACACTTAACTTTGATTTAATGTGATTTAATTTGATTTTGCAATCACACACAAACTCAACGTCCATAGTCCACGCACACACTGTCTGCCCAATGCAACAGAACATTTTACAATGGCGTTGGAGGCAGAACCACAAGGTTACAGACACATTCTTAACATTATTGTAATTGTTGGTTAACCTGTAACACTTGTTGTTACAACACTTCTCCAAAGTAAGATGCTGAGTCCAACACTGGTCAAGGCCAGGTAAATTACAAAGAATGTGTTGTAGCATGCCACACCCTCAAACAAACAAGCACTGTAACATCGAAACACTCAGGCACCAATTAAAATGCGATTGTGTTCAAAGCTGGGTTTCTTTTTTGGAAGTGGCTAGGAAACTGCTTCGTTTAACATGGTTCGAATAAAATGCCGAGTTCGTCAGTGGCACTGTCCTGGTAGTGTAGCAGTAGCGTTTATGGCTGCTGTGCCAATGGTTTACGGTTCAGCTCTCACCTTGATAATTTTGGTTTGTAGTAGTGCTTGCAAGTTTCAATTCATGGGACCAGTTTTTCTTCACTTTTCTCAAAAGTTTCCAAACTTTAGCTTTCAGGGATTAGAGTTAGCGTTAACGTCATAGAAGGGGGAGGCACGAGTGCTTGAATTTTTAAAATTGAAGCAAAAAATGTTGTTTTCTTAATTTTGAAGAAGAACACCATAGCTAACACAGGGGTGGTGGGCTGAGCAGGTTGGAGAGCCGTGTTTCCAATTGAAGAACACAAATTTTCGGCAGGCTGTACAAAAGGTAAGGCCGGGCGGGCCGGCAGTCTGCACAACAAGGCAGGTTGGTGGCCTGCACATTAGGGCAGGCCGACAATCTACAAATTAATTAATGTGGGCCCATCTTTTTTTGCAGCCCATTGAAAATTTTTATTTTTCAATTGGAAACACGACCCTCCAGCCCACCAGCCCTTTGTTTAGTGTTATCCATTTCGAGTAGGAAAACTAAATTTCACCACTTTTGGCCACCCCTGCAAAACTTTCCAAAAATCGCCTAGCGGCCCACCTTGGAAAATATCCTTCCGATGCCCATGGCTTCAAGTAACGGTTACGTTTACAGTTTACCTTTTACATTTAGTGTTTCTCCCAAGCCTACTGCACTCACGTCGTGCATTACTGTCAGGTTACAAGTGGCGGTCGAACATAAGGTTTTAAATTTAATTTAATTTATTTGTTTATAGCAGACAGAGACACGAAGTCCATAGTATGAACACACACAACTGGCAGAACGCAGGTTGATAAAAACAGACAATACAGAACGTAGTACAAGACATTGAAGCC
>JGI24159J19872_10000248_pt1 | contig 42204 bp, 34 predicted proteins | sample Ectturendosymbi4_FD_19872 | JGI IMG/M metagenome (IMG submission 19872) | reverse complement strand
CATCTTGGCCCCCCTGCATGCATGATCAGTGGCATGGGTGGGCCCAAGACAACTGAGCTGCAGTGAGGTTGCAGGAACCTTCCAGTAACTCCCATGTTTGGATGCCTGTGTTCGCGTGGTTCCAACACGTCGCCACCTGCCCTTCATAGCCGGTTGGATTCTGGACCCTCATGCGCCTGATTCGCCAAGAGGCAAGCGCATGGCTTGAAGTAGAGTGTCCTTCTCATATGCCTGCCGCCGACCATGGCTGAGGTTCATGCCAACCCCAAGTAGTTGCTCAGATATACCTCTAAGTACTCGAACGCGCCACGTCGCATATCAACTTTTGTTCAAGAACAGGGGCACCACGTGAAGGCGTTGCTACGGGCACACATGCGTAGAAGAGGCCATGTGCAAGTGACCTGCTTGCTGGAGTACCAGAAGGGACCCGCGGCGATCCTTACACCTGGAAAGGAGAGGCTGTGGGAGACGCTTACACTTTTCTCAAGATAAGCAAGCTCATCTGTCTAAGATGAACAGGCTCATCCGCCCCTCTCGGATTCTAGGGACCCGATTTTCTCTTATTCTAGGGACCCGATTTTCAATTCTTGGAACCCGAATCGGATCCCTAAAACACCTTAAAAAACCCTGACATCATACAAATTTTATGCTCTGTACCCCCAAAAACGGGGATTTTTGGAGGGAAACTTTTGTTTGTGCGTAGAAAACGCCATGCGCTTTTTAGATCAGTTTTTTCTTCATATCAAGTCTTGGTGTAGGAAGAAGCTTCACATATAACAACAACAACAATTTTATTGTTTGTCCTCAAACACTAGTAAACTTCTCAATGCAGACACAGTAAGGTCGGGAGGCGGCGAAAAGAAACTCCGGTCATCCCGTCTGCCACCAACCAATCTCCTGTTGTCAAACACCCAAATCGAAACACGCCCACTATAGCCCTGCGCAAATCAGCAGAAGCGAAAGCAAACAACAGGACATAGCTTTAACGTTACTCAATCACACTTGTAGAATCCAAAAGATGAGCAAGACCAACCAGAGCATAATGCGAACTTAACAAGAACGTTGAAACAATGGATACGATACACTTGCAGATAAGTTTCAAGCAAATGTTGCTAGATAACATCACTCTACTGAACATCAATAGATTGCAGGCATCATCTGTTTATATAGTTGCTAATTAAATGATTGGCGCATTTTTTCTTAAACAGCAACAAAGGTTTAGATTTCATATCCGGTGGAACTTCTTGCCAGAACTTCGGTCCCCAATAAACTATTGATTTTTCCCCGTTTCTATTCTAATTTTCGGTAACACGTAGTTGCTTTTATTGGAGTGTNTGGTGTTATAATTGTGTTTCCAATTTACTCGTTCAAAATTTTTTGAAATATTGTCCGATAAGTGCTCACTGTTTACTATGTTATGCATGAGTTTAGAATTTCCAAATTGAAAACATCGTTTAGCGTCAACAGACTTCATGGTTTAGCGTCAACAGGTATAAGGTTTCGGTAGTCATATTGACCAAACACGTTTGCACTTAAAATCACATTGAAATGTTAAGGTAGTAAGGTGAGGCAAACTGGGTAGTATATACCCCAATTTCCTATGCTCCAGGTTCAATGTTCACAGATATTCAGATGAGCATAAATGGCAAAATATTCGCTCGTTTCCATAGTTTGACCCATTTCTCCTTACCTCATTTCAGTACTTGAAATATCAACAGTGATAAACTAATTCGTAAAAGCAATAAGTCATTCTTTTGTTTTATGTTTTCGCATCGGTTTCCTGGTCAATTTTTCTCTTTCTTTTTAAGGTTTGCCTTTTTTTTATGTTTATCGCACTCATCGTTTTCACAAAGTTAATTTCTCACAAAAGCATTACATCTGTAAACTATTAGTTGTAACGAAAACTGAAAGAAATTGATTCGCATGTAGTTTGTTTTGAAAAAAACTGCAATTTCAAGTAAAGATCTTTTTTAAGTGCTTCTTTCATCCGTATTGCTCGACGGGTGTAGAGTTAAAGCTCCTTGACGGCTCTGGTTACAAAATCAGCCTTGCGATACCTGGGATGGTCTTCGATTGTTTTTATGATCCGAATAACCCTGAAGAAGCAATTATGCAAAGAACGTACACCGGTTGGAGCGTTTTTCACAGGTGAAATGCCGTGAAACTTGAAGCATTGCTTGCGTACAATATTTCTATAAATATTTAACGAACGTTTATACGTCTGCACGTTATGATCACGACCTCTCGTCAACACTGTCTATAAGTGCGATCGGAAAACTAGATATACATATATATGGTGGTATTGTTGGTGATGCCTTTTGTTACCGCGCAATCGAATTGCTCTCTAACAACTTCTCAGTCATTTGCTGATCGTTTCATTTCAACTGCCGGCTGATCTGTTTCCTTCAGAAACTCGATGTTTTGTGAAATTTGACAATTAGCTGATTCTTTCCGAAAGAACACAGGTCCATAAGTCAAGTGCCTTGCAGGAAGACTTTCTTGCTGAACACATGCTTCAATAGACAGTGTTGGTTGGATGACAGCATTCCAAGCGTATTGACTTAGTTCGGGCCTGGTCGACTGCTATGACAGATAGCCAATGTCCGTACACTCATATACTGTATATGTTCGCTTCTCAAAGAGCGTACTTGCTTGCAGTATCTTTTGGCCGGTGGTTTTACTTCTTCTTGGGTTGACAATCTTCTGCATAATATATTGCGGCATCGCAAGAATCAGACTCGCACGAAGTCAGACTCTGGAGGTAAATCATCTTTGCAAAAATTTTAAAGAAAGCATGATTGATAAGAAAAATAAAAAAAATGATAAGAAAACCGCCGTTTTGCGGCGGTGTTCATGAACACACTTAAAATTACCGAAAAAGCAACGAGTTTGTTCAACTCTGAAATACCAAAATGAATAATGTTAAAGGTAAAAACCTCTTCTATGCAAAGAATAGGAGATGATCACTTTTTATGGCAAAGAGTTGTAAAAAATTGCTTTTCAAAAATTGACACTTTAGATTTAAACTATAAAATCCACACAAATCATTCAAGCCCTAAAAATACCAGGTTTAAAATTGTAGCAAGATATACTTGATGTTTTCACAAGTGAAATTAAACAATGTTTTCTCACACTATCGTTTATGATCTAGGTTGGGTAAATTGTATGCTTTCGTATAAAAACACACTGGCTGAAGAAACTTTGTTATGCGTTGTATCTGTTCTAGGCTGTCATGACGTAATGGGAACGGTGTAGATAGTCCATCAACTTCTTTGAGATGCGATGCAGTGTTGCTTTCATGACCGTTCCCTTCAACTTTACAAAACAAGTACCCGTTGCCGATAGTGACAGGCTTGCTCTCGCGATCGCGTGACAAACGGTTCATAGTGGGTTGATGATAAGTTGTCCACCTGTCATCACATAGATCTATCTTGACGTCCTGAACGGCCGCACAGCCACGAGCCTGCACGTTTGTCCTCATTTTCTCGAATCCTTACTTGTTAAAAAATACTTTTCACTGTTGCTAGTTTGCCGGTTTTACCCTAGCCTGAAACGCTTTTCGGGTTTGTGATATAAGCGCCACATTGTTCTTAAAGCAATTTTTATCTGGAACCTTGGCTGCCTACCTGGATTTACCTGGTTGCTGAAAATCTTTTGGTTAAAACTTCACTATAATTCTCTAGCAGTAATCAAGTATGTTCAAAAATTACTTTTATTAATCAAAAGAACTCTGCGTAGTGCACCGCAGAAGCAGCTTTTAACGTGCAAACTTTCACAGATGAAAGTGTCGGTGGAGTTTTATACTTTATTCGCGAGTATCAAAATCAATTTGCAATCTCGACGCTGCTTTGCATTGATAAATTTTTGACTGAAATTGAGCAGGTTTTGTAATTTTTACTTTATCAACAATGTTACCAATTCCATTCACAAACAAATCACAGTCGCTGAAGTTTGATGAAAAATTTCATAAAAATTGTTAAGACACTTACGCAGTTTCTTACACAAATATCACGAGACTGTGGAAAAATATCATATCGCTTGAGTTGATTGCTAAGGACCTAAGCAAAGTTTAAAACTTTGGACTTTAGGTCGACAGCCACAGTAAGAATACCACTGCATACAATATATCATACCGTACGTGACAGCGATTTGCGTGATGACGGTCATGTTATACCAAAATAGAGTTGGCTGTCTCAGTAGGTGTTTGTCACCCTGCTGCTTACAAAAACGTTTTGCAAATATTTGTGCTTGGTAGGTATCAATAGTTATGGAGTTCCTAAAAAGCTGGGAAAGCTGTATTGAAAGAAGAGATACCTAAGGGCAGCCAGCTTTTTTGAAAAATTCTGTTAAGAGTTTCTCAAAGAGTACCAATTAAGCCCCAATGTTTTGGCGACGCGGCCAAAAAGTAAGACAAAGATATTTTCCCCTTAAAAGTTGGACGATGGCTCCCCCATGACTCCACACCACTGAACACCAATTCTGTTCAACAAACAGTTATTCTTGCTACCGTGTGTGCTTCAATTCATTTCATTTAATTCAGTTGAAATACTGGAAAAAGGAAAAAGTGGAAAAAAGCATTGGTAGATGTTTGAGCTCTTTTTGGTAAACATTGTTGTTTTGGTGCAAAAATTGCGAAGGTGTAGTGAATTTCTTGCCAAAGCCAATTTAATTATATTGTAATGTTGCAAATTTTAACAAAGTTTTGGTGCTAATGTTTTAATTGCAGACGAAGCAATTTGTCCACACAAAAAATTGCAGCTTGAGAACAACGGATGGGAGCTACGGAGCAGCAACCACAACTGTTATATACAGCGCAACATTTGATGCATAAAGCTGTTCGTATGCCCTCAGCGAAGACAAAGCGCACGCAGTACGCTTGTTGGTTGATGCGTGGTGGCCGGCTGCGCATTTGCACGATTGCAGTATTTCTGTTGCTGTTATGGTAAGGTCGGCACACGATTGAGCAGTAAGTTGATACGGCATTGCCAACAGGAACAAATGTTGCGGTCTGGGAGATTTAGGGTTGTGGTGTATTTTGCTGTAATAAAGTCAACGGACGTCCCGGCACTGTCTCGTTAAACTGCGCCGCAGGAATTTTTACGGTTTATGATTACCTCGGAAAAATTTTCTGGCAAGACGTAGAAGGTCACAATATTTTTCCGCTCTCATTCTGGAGCGGCCCCAGCGTCAGCGTATCTCATCACGTCGTGTGCGGTTAAAGGAGGCTGATTCGCACACATGTCCTTATATCGGAGAGAATTTGCAGCCTCCAGTTCATGAGTGGCCGTTCTCATAACTTCTATGGACCAATTTCGGAAGTTGAGGGATCACTTCGTTGAACGCTTTCGCCAGATGCGCGGCCTGGGTAGTGAAAATATTGCTTTTCGCCTACACTCCCAACAGTAAGTCGTCAATTACGTTACATAAGTCCTCAACTGAAGATTATTCACTAGAAATCAATTGTACAGATATAGAAAATAAAGTGATGATGCCGGCGTTCACACCAAGTATGCACAAGCCTGCTCGCTGACTGAAATCGGGTGCAGGTGTCTTTCGCCGTCGAAGACCAACAGGTGTTTCTTTCGTTGTTCTCTTCGCACCAGCAACAAACGTTCGCACGTGGCCGACCTCGACGGGCCGTCTTTGTATATTTTACTCCGTACCCTGTGGCTCGCGCAGCACCGCATAACCGACCACTCCACGTTCTTGCGCAAAATTCCTGAAATTGTCCTTATCAAGATATTTCAGCCGCGCAGCCTAAACGGAGACAGTTGCTGCAAATATGCTCGTCAGCGAAGCCAATAAACACTTGCACTGTGCGTTAGAAGCATTGCTTGTAATGACATGACTGCAAGAAGTCAACGTTCAGATACCAAGGATTGCAACAGCAGTGCGTACGATTTGCAAAGCAGGACTTTGCTGAAGCGTTTCTGTTCACATTCGTATTTGACATTCACGGAAAATGCTGCCTGTTGAAAGTTCTTTTTCCAACCGTATTTTCAAACGAAAACATATGTTTTGTTCTGACAGATCTGTACAGCGTGTTGGTTGGTTTTCAGTAATTTCAGCTGCTTTCAAATCGCAAAACGTTTAGACTCCATTTTTACCTCCCACAAAATCACATTGATCTGTCCGTAGCAACTCATAATCTCATTGGGTAACGCTTCTTGAACGGACCACTTTCGTTATTTTCTGACAGGCAAAGTTGTACAGAATGATGAATGGTAACTTTCTGGTAGTAATTCCTCCTCAGCCAATATATGGCAAAAGTTGAGAATTTTACGCCTGTGAAGCGGCCAAGTGCGTCTGGGGCATAAAATTCTTTATTGAAGCACGGCGTTCTGTGAGATGGTGCACACTTTTCCCTTTTGACTAGATAAAGAGTTCTCAGCCGGATATATCCATACCTCTTTGGAGCACGGGTCTCGACCTTGGTTACTGTTATACATCCATCAATAAATTAATTTTTTTTGATGCTGGGACAGTTCTGTGCACTTATCCCTTTGGTCCCCAACTAACCATGGAACCACCTTCTTCAAAATTCCGTCTTTAAAACAAGTATATAATCTTTTTATGCTTTTCACTATGATTTCCCTGAACTTGGAGACCTTTTGCTGTCTCACTGAAACGGCAGATCTCGATCCGCCACTGGTAATAATGATTAAGATTTTGCCTGTGAGTGAAAATTAGCCTGTCGTTTCCTATCTTATAGGCGCTGCAGAATCTATCAATCTATGTTTAGAAACTTGACACTACAGTCGTTTGCTTGTGTATATTGGTGTAAAAAGTTTTGCAAATACCATTTTATGTGCGTTATTCCATTTTTCTCTTATCAATTTACAAAAATAACTTTATTTGACTTTGCTGGAAAGGATTGGATTTTAAGTGAGGCCTTAGAATTGATCATGTCATAAAATTTTTTGTGTTTATCTCATGTATTTGGCCAATTCGTGAAATATTACCCCAGCTGACTGTCGATGATAAATGCAAAATAAAACCATGTACTTAAACCATTCGTTTAGGACAGATGCAGAACATAATTTTTGGTGCTCGAGAAAGACCAATCGGGGCCACAGCTGCAGTGACACAGGTTTTGTCCAGAGCACAGAAAGCAAACTGTCCCCGTGCTATTCTAGCCAGACATGCCCTGCAGTGATTGATGTAATTTAAGCAATTTTTGCTCACTTCGTAATAGGGTTGCCCATTAGATACTTTTGTGCTCCATGCTACAGCAAATTGTTGTTGGCCCAACCCATCCCATGGGAGTCGCAGGAAACCGCTAATGGATGGTACGTTATACTGCGTGCGTTTCTATTGTCTAGCCTCTACAGATCCGTGGCTAAAACACCGAAGGCGTCCAATTCGGGGTGGCAATAAAAATTGGGTAACCTTTTTTTAGTTGTCACCTTAAAAAGAGTAAAAAACTTATAATCGGGGGCTTCGCATCACTGCCCCATGGTACTGAGCCCCCTAGATCTAATACTTGCTGTGATGTGAGTTCAAAACTGGTATTCAACTTCAAAAAAGTCATGCTACGTATAACTTTACGAGGGGATATGGGACACATTTCAAGTCCACTGTACCATCCATGGGACAAATCGTATGGGATTCCAATTCCCATTGACAAGCCTCCTTTGTACGGAACGTATCCACCGCAAATCGAACAGATGGAACAGTGAAACATTGTTATATGTTGCTACCAAAGTTGTGCGTCGACATTTAGGACGAGATAAGCACGTGGAATAAGCAAGCACATTTTTATCAATCAACGAATTTGACAAAGACAAAAGTAAATCCGAAAATACTGTAGTTCAGGTGCATTAAGGTTCAAATTCATTTAACTGTAAACAAAGTAATGCGATGGGAACCAAATGACATTTTGACAACGCATTCAATGGACAAACAACTTTTGTTCCTAATTTTGCTGACTTTAATAGCTGATGAAGCTCTGTTTCCTTTGGAAGGAATTGTAGATTACAGGTTACAGCTCAGTAGAAAAAATAAACCTACTTTTTGCGAGTCCTCGTCATAGTGAAGTCATCACTTGCATTTAAGACTCTACAGTTTGAACTGTGATGAAATATACACCTAATTTAAACTGCTGATCAAGTACAGCTCTTTGACGTTGTCATTTCATTTTCTAGTTGTCTAGTTTTGATAGTCCAGTCGTTTAAACTAATTTCTAGTAATGAGTGGATATAACGTAAACTTTCCCGTAACTAACCTTAGCATAACAATTTCGTGGTCAGTATGTACCCAGTAAGACATATCGGTAATTTTGACCAAATGTTTAATCAGGTTTATTGCAGCAAACCTAGACGCCATTTTATCTTTTACCTTTCTAAAGCATTGGAGCTGAAACACTGCAGGTTGGCGCTTATTTTTCTATCTCTTTTGTTTTTTGTATAAATTCTTGTGAAGTAAATGATCCTGCTACTTTATGTTGTGACGGTTGGGAGCGAGGTACAGCTTGGTGCTTTCTTTCATTCTGCAGTAACTTGAATGCAAAAACTTATTTTCATACCGTAATTTTAAATATATTTCTTGCTTTCGGCCGGTACAGCAGCACATATCAATAAAAGTACGTCAAAACATGTCTTTGAAGCTTTGAAAAAAATGAAAGAAGGTAAAATAAATAAAAGCAGAAAAGGTGAAGTCTACAGTGAAATGTGAGGCAAAGTTGGTGAGCACAATCACGAAACGGGAAAGCGCAAGAAAATCTCGCCCCGTTCCAAATCAAACCAAACACAACAGCAAACAATTGAAACCCGTTTTTGATGCAACAGCGCGGCAGCCAAACGTTCGTCGGCAAAAGAACTTTTAAACTTGCTTTTATGTCGCCACAGTGTTCACTCGCGTTGGCTGGCCACGTTTTTGTTTGCGTCGGTGGTCGAAGCACGCTGCTCTGTTAGTTAGCAGTAACGCTTTAAACGACAAGAAGATACACAGTTTAGACGACAAGTCTACCGGTCCCCTCAGCCGTGTGACTATTCTTGTCGGTTCGGTGAAGATCCGAATTATTATTTCGTTGTCAACAGGCCAGAAAAAGAGTGTTTTGCGTGCTTGCTTGCTTGCTTGCTTGCTTGGTCAAAGGAAAAGTGTTCAAAGTGTTTGGGCGGTGAAAAAGAAACCAACCTGTAAAAGAAACGCAAAAGATTTCAGCGTGATATTCAGCGTAATGTTTTTCACAAGCTATACTGCGTTTGAAAATAAACTACTTATCCTAAATAATTCTGACATTCCTTCACCATCACCCATAGTTCGTAAACATCTATCGTTCAAAGCATGTTTACGCGGTGCATCTAAAAATCATAGCAATCAAGCCGGCACAACCTTTGGCCGCAGATTAATCTCCGAGGTGGGTTCTTGTTCGTTCGAGCACAAATGTATTTAGCCGATGATCGGCTCTGACCTCACCTGTGGTCACCATCTTCTCGCCCGCGCAAGGTTGTGTAAGTGTCTGCATCCGAAACGCTCGTTTTGCGAAATGATGTCTACCGGCGCCATAAATCCGCAGCTCGAAATGTTCACGCATCTTCCGTACGCGTCCTTCACGCACCGTCGTCGGTGCCACCTTGGTCGGTTCCTGCGCCAGACGAACGAAATTCAATAAGCAAGCGCTGACAACCTGATATTTCGTCGAACGCGCTTGACGCAGGAAAAAAACGTCTGCAGCGACTAACTTTTAATCATGCATTGCCGTGTTATTAACTGCAGCTGCATAGCTAGAGCATTAACCACCGGCTTCAGAACAAGCACATTGCAGCAACACATGATGCAAGGGAACAATCAAGAAGCTTAACTCACACTCTGTACGCCCCCCTTTTAACGTGCTTCCTCGGTTGGCCGGCGCTGAGCGACAAAACGGTGTTGTAATCTGCAAATAAAATGTTTCATAACATTGGTTACATGAACTTTATTTTGGTTTATGGCGTTTTTGGCCAGGTTCACAAAAACTTTTTGAAAGATTTTATAAAAATTTTCCACACTGTTCTTAATAGGCTAATCATCAAATTAAAAAATGCGAACAATTATCTACAAAACCAAAACTCGATTCAAAAGAATGGTCATCACCTTGCGAAAGCGCCTGCATCAGCTTCGGGATGAGGATGCTTGCCGTTTCGGAGTCGAAGTTTGACTGAAAATTGTCCCCGTTTTTTCCTTCCAAGGATCTTATCAGCTTTTGCAATAAGTTGCTTGGGTTCTGCAAATAAAAGACTTGTTGCATTCATTGCAAAAAAATTGCGGCGCATAATGTACATTGGCTCTTAGGTTCAGAAGATTGTTTCACGAAGGGGAGCAATTTTCACTAAGGGGACAAATTCACAAGCTTCAGACAAGAGCTCCGCTCCTTAGCGTCGGTTTGTTGCACGATTAGCTTCCTGCAAGCGAGAAAACTAAATTTTATCAAAAATTCTAGTTCATCATAAATTTACTTATTCAGCAAGCAGTCTTGCTGCGTAATTCACAACCAATAAGCTATTTATGCCTCACAAAAAGTTATCTGTATGACTACACAACAAACAAAGCAAATGCTTAATAAAGAAATATTTTTACATTCGCTGTATTTGCGCACATTGAAACATTTTTTCAAATGATAGCCATTTACATATTTTATGAAAATATACATGCTTTCCCTTGATACTTCTCTTGTGAAAAGAAAAAATTAAAGCTGTTATCTCCGCCTTTCGTAGTAGAGCAAGGTTCACACATTTTCCCCTTTTCTTGAATTTAATCTCAAGCGACAGCTAGTGGGCGTAAATCGTTGTGGTAAATCTATTAATGGCAGTGAAAACAAATATTGCTGCAGCCTTGTGTTGCCAAAAATGTTGACGTTGTTGGCTTGCAAGAGATTTTAACCCACCCAATTTTTTACACTATCTGCTCTACTAAGCAATTAGAATGGGCACGCGTGTAATAAAATGCGGGATTTTGGTGCAATGGTTGCTTGCTAGAGTAAAAGATGCAATTACATCGTTACATCCTTGACAAAGCATCAGGCAACATGCCTCTCTTGAAATAATAATTCCGCTTTAATGTCTAGAGTTCGAATTAATACGCTGATTGCAGAGCTGGAGTCAGCTTGTTCCAAGTAAATTAAAAATTTGTCATCAATATGAACGTCCGAGCAATTTTGCTGCTTTTATACAGACAGCGTTCGCGCGCTGACAGGTTGTTGTCTTCACGACATATCTAATCATCGACTCTATACGCGGGTTTCACTACGACGCGACGGTCTAGTCTGGCAATGGCAGTAATCCTAGATATCATGTGGTTGAATCGCACGCCGGCGGAGGACGCTTTTGAAGAGCTGAAGGTCCGCTGAGCTAATGGAAGCAATCAGTTTGCGTCACCACGCCAGCTTCTCACACGACACGAGAAGGGTCTTGAAGAATAATCTGCCTGTGACGCAAGCTTGTTTGGATTAACGAAAGGGGACATGCCTTAAAAACTATTTGGTTTATGTACGCTCTGCTACAGGGGTTTGGAAACATATTTAATAGCAAGGGTTGCGTGAATTGTGGAATATCCCTGGCGGGCCGGAAAAAAATAATTACTTTTATCTTAAAATTCTTCCTATATGGTCCTGAGAACATAAGGAAAGAAAACTATGAGGGCCGAGAAAGACTTCTCTTGACTTAGTCTCTGAGTACCTGCTTATGACGGCGTTTCGTTTTGACGCGATGTTGTGTTCTAAATTCAATAATAAATATTCTGAATAGCATGCGGGTCGCATTTGGCCCACATGCAACAGGTACACATCCCTGCTCCACTATGCCCCTATAAATAAGCATTGCTTGACACTGGTTTTTCAACGCCCTTTTCAATCTTCCGGCGCCTGACGGACCTTAAAAACGATTATCTTCAGCATTGCTTATAACATATCCTACCTCAGGTATCGGAACTGCTGCAGAGATCCCAGCAATAATGGTCGATATTACGATGCCCAACAAACTGGAAATCTTCATTTCGTCCAAAGTGTCTTGCTTCGGGTCAATTTTTTTCTTATTCGAAAAACGTCAGATATCGTCCAGCTTGACGAATACAGTATTTTCCCAATCCAAAGAGGTAATAATCCTTTTTATCGGGCTAAAGCAACTGTTTATCTCAAGTAATCACCAATCACCGCTCACAGTCTTTTTTTCTTCCTCAGATGAACTCGCAGAAAGTTCTAGGTTCAGGAATGTAATCACTTTACGGTGCACGGCTTCGTGTGAAGCAGGCTTGTCTTTGACTGCGAAGTGGAGTATGAGCTCTCTTTTGCCGCCAGAGCGTGTTTTTAAGGATCTAGTCCCCGCGCGTAAAAAAAGCCTCGCCGCTGGCCCGAAGAGTAGAAAAACAACGCACCGAAGTCGGCCGGCCAAGACAAAACTAAAAAGTGTGCGGCACAGAAGCGCGCCGGGGTGCCTATCTTTAAATTATGCCCACCAGGGTATAACAATAAAAATTCTTTGCGTTAAACAACTTGTGAGTAATGCGGTAATTTGCGGTTTAACCTGTAAAGACTTGCAAAACCACTTGACTTCAGGGCGTTTGGCTTATTGATAATTGATGAGAGCAATTCCTGTTGCGTTGCTCCTTGCCACAAAAGCTCTCGGACGCTTTTGACGTCACAACACATAAATTGACAGCACAGCAGCAAAGAAAACCGATAGATTTGTGGTGGTCTAATGACCTGGCACTAACTGACGAAGAAATGCTCATCGCAAACATTTATCTCGACGTTTCTGCGAAGCCATCATTTCTCAATTTAGGCCCACAGATGAAAAGTTGCGATAAAAACGAAGGCGCCTGGCATAAACATTTTGAAACGTCTCGTCACCAGTGCAACATCCTTCCCCGTGAATGATTGACATTTACAAGGAAGGTCTCGCACACGGTCGATGCACCTCAAGCAATGAACGCTTGACCTCTAGGCTGGTCATATCAATTTTCTGCCTCCACGACGACTTTTCTGATTGCTGCCAGTCTTCGTGTGCAGTACGGCATGTAAGGCTTCACTATATTTTATGGACTTTCTGCCTAACAAGAACAACTGCTTACGAGTTCGAATCAGCTTAAGTCAAACTACTGTTTTCGTCGGTGAGCACTCACGCAAATTTCTACAAAAGTTATCGAAGCAGATGTTTTCACAATAGATGCAACATTTAAATTCTACCAATTTTTGTATCCTATTTCTATTGATGAGTTCTCGATTTTCAACAGCATTTTGCCTGAGCGTCTTAGCAGTTCGTAAAGGATGTGACTGTGTTGACTTCAACAAGCTTGACAGTATTTTTTCCCAGTCTTATGTTTCATTTTCAAGATGCGCAACTTTACAAATATAAGACTCTGGTTTCAGCAAGGAAGGTGGCCTCGGACCAAACGAGAAAATGAAGCTGCTGAAGTGCGAATTGACTACGACGTCCTGTCCACCGGTCACAGAGGCATAGTTTTCGCCGCTTCCAGCGGTTGAGATTCCGTAACGTGTGAGTGAGCCTTTACTCACGGGAAAAAATTGTTTGCGACTGCTTTCTCTGCTTTGACTTCTTTTCTGGAATCCAAAAATAACCTAAATCCTAAATAAGTGGATAAAACGGCAGGCAAATAAAATTATGTCAGTTAGCTGTGGCTGCGTTTACGCGAACTTTTCGAGTAAATGGACAACACTGAACTATTTCAATTCGCCTGAAAAATGTTGTGCAGATTTTGAGTGCGTGCAGACACGCGATGGCAACATATTTGGGCACATCTTGTTCTTCAATTGCGTCCTCGAGGAAAACGCGCGAACAGACCGGAAAATTTGCTCTGGCGATGTGGCAAGACGCCGCCGNTTTTCGACGCCCGGCNTACCCTTTTCTTCGAAGCCCACGATGCGCGATGGCGGTGGTGCGAGCGAGTAAGTACGCGCATTTAGGATCACTTGTTTACCCAAACTGTGAATTTAAAACGATTACGTGCAAATAGTGGCTAACGCGACGAGTGCAAGCTGACATATAATTACTGGGAAAGCTTTAGCGACAGGGAATCCGGTTGTAGAAATTCTTCTCCTTACCGTTTCTTGCCATGACCTTCATTTACGGCCTTCATGTAAGCCGATCTGCCGAAGATCGCCTGGGAAGGAGGCGTTTTCTAGCCAGGCCTAGTTTGAACGGAGCCCTGAAAAAGGTCAATGAACTCTTTGTCAATGTCGACAAACCGCTTGCCAAATAATAAGCAAGCAGGTCAAGCTCGTAGGGCAGTTAATGCTGAGATTATCGGCTGCTGCAAACGCAAGACATAACCTCCACAGCTGTAAAATTAAGTCCTACCTGAAACTCAACTTCAAAACGACGTTTGTGACTCTTAGCAAAAAAGCGCAAAATATCCGGCCAACAGACTTGGAGAAACTGAAGTTAAACACAGTAATGAGGCGTTAATATTATGGCTGTTCGAAAAGTTAACTGACTCCTTTCTGTTGAGACGTTCTCCCAAGCTTACTTAGGTTTTACATGATAGAATGCGTATTCCACTTTTAATAGTCAGAATTTACTCTGACTGGCAAAGTCAGTCAGACTTTTTTCAAATATTTTCAGGTTATTTGAAACCTGAAACAAAGGTTTCAAATAATTTATCAAAAGCATGCAAAACCAAAATAAAGCATTAGTTTAAGATTGCCATTGCATTTTCAAAGATCTTCCGTTTTCGCTTTGTACCTTCTTTCTGTTTCACGTGTAAACAAGTAACCATGGCCGCTGAATGACGTCTTTGTCATGAAAGAGCTACATTCCTGGATTTAAAAACTATCAACTTTTTGAATAGACAAGATAGGTCAACTTTCCTGAAGGGATTATTTTTGCTGTTAAAAAACGCTTATAGCTGCAAGTAAACTTGATTAGAAAAAAACACAAAAAGAAGAAAAAGATTAGAAAATTTAAGATTATTTACATTGCATCTCTTGACATTAAGTGCAAATCTTCAGAAAAACTTCACATTCTTTTCCGCATTTTTCAACAGCAAGTTTTGTATTAAATAATTATGTCTGCATTTACCAAGTTATTGGTTGGAGTTATTGTGAAAGATTTTGTTTCCCACTATTGTCATTTATAGTGTATTTGTCATTAGCTACAAAAATCGAGTTTATTTTCAAAGCTTTTCCAATGTCCCCCAAATCATTCTAAAGTTTTGACCAGAATATGCTTAAAAATCAACATGGTGTGCAACCTCTTTTTGAGGATATAAGTTACTCAACTGCTCTTCAGATCTATCAATTTTATTCGAAAAAAAATAATTGTGAAAACAGCAAAATTGCAATAAATAAAACTAAAATACCTGCAATCACCAAACTGCTTCTAAGTTTCAAGCACATTTTAGCGTATGTGCAAACCTACGATTGTTTTGAATCGCTGAACAGGGTGTGCATTGTACAAGTGAAAAACTAGTAGAAATAATTCTGAGTGCAAGACATAAATTGACATTTTGTTTGCAAAAAATTCAAAACAAAATTAAAACCAAACGTTGCTCTGAAAAAGGTTTTCATTTGCTTTTAGTTATTATTTTGCACTATTTTTGAAAAGCCATTCATTTAAACAGGGCGCATCAAAGTTAACCTCTCCAGCTGAGATTAGCACAAGCGCACACATTCTTTTTTATCATTAACATGCAAAATGTATCTTTAAGAATTGCATTAATGCTTCGTTTAATACAGTGGCCTTCAACACTTTTTGTACAACCGACCCCCTCCAGAAACTTTTTTTGAAAATCGCCCCCTACCTATAATTTCTGCGTTGTCTGAAAATAATATTTTATTTTGAAAATAATTTCAGTGCTAACGAAATATAAACGGGCTATATAGTTAGCACAAAACAAAACGAACAAACAAAATGAATGCAAATGCATTTATAGAATAAATGTTATTCATTTCCTAAAAAACAGCTGGTTCCAAGTAATACGAACCTTGCGATGGTGTTTATCTGCAAGCTTTTTCAACGTAGATTGCAAGTTGGTCGTTTTAAGTCTTATGGCGTTACCACCGGTCTTGTTCATGTCAAAATCATTGCGGTATTTATTACGGGTGTGCAATACTTGGCAGAAACCTTTCTCAGAAAAATACGTCGTGGGAAACACCAGTAATAATAGCTTCACTTTTCCCGAAAGTTCTGGAAAACCCTTACTGCACTAGATCCAAAAATTTAAACATCCGTGTCTATGAAATACACACGGGCTTCATCGTCGCTTTGGGTGTCAGTGAGACGCTCCTGAATGGTGGTCGCATTCGTTTATGCTAGTTAGCTGGAAAAAAGGTGTTTAACCCAGATACTTTCTACGCAATGTAACTTTCTGTGTGATCTCCGCAACAGAATGACTTCATAGCCAGCTTCAAACCAGGGCGGATCCAGCCAGTAACGTTAGCGGGGGCGATTTCCGTAAAATTTGGAAGTCAAGTCTCGTTACGGGCTCACTACTGTAAAGTATACTTCACAACACTTCTGTGACAAAACAAAGGACGGCAAAAATGGCTATATATCGTGAATGCTGTTTTCCGAATTGCACAAAATCGTGGTGAATAAAATTACTTTCGTAGGTTTTAGGGAGGACGATCGTCCCAATCGCCCCCTGGATCTGCCCCTACCTCAAACAACAGATGGCGAAAAGGATCTTTGAACTCCTTAGTTTAGCTAAGATGAGGTGTTTGGGCTTACTCGCTGGTCTAAGTTACTCTTTTCCTAGCCTACTGTACTGTTATGCAGAGTTATGACAGGGTATATTTTAATTTATTTGTTTGTGACCAGACACGAAGTCCATAGTATGAACACACACACTCTGTACTATGGACTTCGTGTCTGGTCCATAGTATGAACACACACACTCTGTACTATGGACTTCCCAGACACGAAGTCCATAGTATGAACACACACACTCTGTACTATGGACTTCGTGTCTGGTCATAAACACATAAATTGAAATATACCCTGTCATAACTCCGTATAACAGTACAGTAGGCTAGGAAAAGAGTAACTTAGACCAGCGAGTAAGCCCAAACACCTCATCTTAGCTAAACTAAGGAGTTCAAAACTTATGGCAGGGTATATTTTAATTTATTTGTTTATGACCAGACACGAAGTCCATAGTACGCAGAGTGTGTGTGTTCATAATATGGACTTCGTGTCTGGTCATAAACAAATAAATTAAAATATACCCTGCCATAAGTCAGATGCACACAACACAGCTATATCCACAGGGCAGCAAAACACTCGAACTGACTGAGAAACATGATAAGCACGTTTTACAATTTACGGCTAGCTATTACTAAATTGACTAGCTATTAATGCTACGTAAATCATCTCGCAACAGTCATATTTCCAGTATTTTTACAACAGAACACACTTCAAGGCCTACATTGTTTCACTCAAGGTACTAATCAAATATTATAAAACACGTGACAAAGAACGGTCATATTTTTTGCCTACGAAACAATGGTCTGGCAGTGCTCTACCGAAGGCCATGCAGACTTGCTTCAAGGCAATTTCGTAATAACACATACGGTTGAAGTGATTTGTGAGAGTTCACGACGAAAATTCACTAAGCTAAACTTGACCGCCTCTCGCAATTAATATTCACTATCGCCGCGAAAGTGGATGCGATGATTTAGTGGTACTGTAACAATGTTATGATTGTTGGGCCATTTTTACTATCTTCAAAAAAGCTTAAGTTTTCCTCTTGAAAAATGGAGTTTAAGCGATTGGGTATTTGCCGATAGCTACATCAGCATTGGTTGCTTTCAACCAAAATCGGTATGATAGAAATAATTAACGTATACTATACGAGAAATACCCAAAACCCCGCTTGCTGATGTATACAAGCTGGTAAGTATTAGTGCTTGATGTCCTTTTTGTGACGTTGATCATGTAACGATTGGTCCACCCAACGTAACGAACTACTCAGTGCAACAGTTTCTCTGCTTTTCATCTTATTTTGAACATTATACTCAACAAAATACTTGCACATTCATAATTTTTGTGAGAATCGCAACCGCAATGCTGGACTCCCAACCAGTGACAATCTCAGTGTTCTTGAATAGTTGGTACAGCGAAGCGTTACACAGAACGATGATAGTTTGAGTGTTACGTGACCACTCTGATACGTTTTATAACCTTTATCGCGAAACATGGAGTCGAAAGTGCATCAACTGCTATGATTTCAAAGTAACAGATATTGTTTTTTTGAAATTTTAGTATGTTTAAACTGCAGAAATCGCTCCCCTGGAAACTGAAATCGCCACCCAAATGTCGTAAATCACAAGATCACTCCCACAATGCACAAAACCGTCGCCTGGGGGGCGATTTCACCCACGTTGAAGACCACTGATTTAAGAGAACCAGTATAAAACTGTGTTGCTATGAAAACGCTAAAGATATCTTGAGAGTCTCAGAATAAGGCAGATTTAAACATATATTTTCAGAGAATAATTGAAAACTGCTTAGGTGAAGCACAGCATTACCCAAATAAATTTGCTTGCCACACTATATGCTCTCCTAGTGGTAGGGGAATGAGTTATGTTGTGTTACACATTTTCACAACACAATTTTTGTAAGTAACAATTATTTGTTTCAACCAAATTATTATTAGTCAATAGCTTGGATCACCAAAATCGTAGTAAATAACAGGGTTAACAAGATCATGGAAAAGACTGCAATAGTCTCTACATCAGGCCTACTGGCAATAAGTCGCATCGTCAGCACATGATTGCAGTAGAGTTTTAGCTTTGCGTGTGCATTAAGCCATATAGTATTTTGGTAGATTGTTTAGTCTGCAGTTTTATGCAGGCTGGTGAGCATGATGTCTGCTGAAAGTGTGCCCAGTCCGGGATTTTGAAACCATGCGATTTTCCGATTGATTATTTGGTGTGTTGCTCGTCAAAGAAGCAAGACTTTGTTTACCGCTATGAATCGTGACTCAGCACGAGAATACGTTCGGGATTGAAGTTCTTGGAACAATCAAATAAATTTTATAATCAGGTACGCAGACATAAGGTGTCATGTCGAAAACCAACACACCTATGAGACTTAAACCTGCGGCGTAGAAAATTGCAATTATGTGCAAGAAGGTACGGTCGCTGCAATAACCAGTCCCGGTAATTTTAGTGGTTCTAAGAAAAGCAGCCCCGTCGATTCAACTGGATTTGAGCATAAAACGTTTCATACTTCTATACCTACATTACTGCTGAGTTTGCGCTTTGAAAAGGTTTTGTGCCTACGCAAGTCCTTAACGTACTGTAATGCAATGCTTTTCAAACTTTTTTTGGTTGCGGCAGAGCAGTAAACTGTGGATTCGGCGCCGGGCACGCCTACTTGCTGAAGTCGAGAACTTACTCTTCACAATCATGCAATTGCAGCTACTTGAAACACACTGCATAATGCACACCACACACTGCAATAACATCAACATTTAATACGTAACAACATCAACGTTTAATATGAATGATGCGCCTGCTTACGTTCACAAATTTTCGTGACACGGGATTGCATGTCTGACAAACGTACCCGCAGTTCCTGCTCCCACACTTTCCAGTCCCGAGCTTTGTTTGTTCATGATTAATGCCAGGGAAGAAAAAGGCAATTCACACAAATACGTCTTAGCAAACGGTAATAAAATACGAATGGCTTGTCGAGAAATGTCGGGATACTCCTGCCGAAGGTTTATCGAGAAACTGCCAATGTCATTTTCTTGCGCCTCTGTTGCAAAGAGGTGAGACACAATCGATGCTTAATTCAAACAGCTAGTCTGTGCTCATGGGCGTCGGAATAGGACAGGGGACCTTGGTCTCCCTGGGTTCTGAAATTTGATATTTTTCTATAAATTAAAAAAAAAGATTGTTCGCTCAGTTAAGAGTGGGTAACATGATATTTTAACAGTCTTGCCGCCCCTTTGAAAAAATCTTTTTGGCTACCTCGAGAAAAATCGGCTATTGGCTCCCCTGGAAAAAATCCTTCCGACGCCCATGCTTGCGCTGTCAAGTCCATGGTAGTGTCAGCTTCTATCGCTGATTGATCGTGCAGATTTCTCGTCCTATCGCACGTGAAATATCGAGATCAGGAAAGCAATGAGAAAGCTTCTCCTGGAGAATGTACAATTGGTTGCAAATATTTATTTACAGTATTTTTAGTTATTTTTTAAAATTTATTTTAATATTTGTACCAGACACGAAGTCCATAGAGCACAAGTACAAGCTTCCCGCACAATGCAGATTGACAATAACAGTAACGAACGTTTTGTGACGGCGTTGGGCGTTAGGGGTTGGACCACAGGATATACAGACACAATTTTTCGCTTACGCGTAACACTTCGTACAACACTACATTACAGACACTTTCTTAATCTATTGATTGTTACAGACAGTCTTAGTGCATTTCAGTTAAAGCTTAATCTGTGGCGTAAAAATTGAGGAAGGGTTGTTAGAAGTATTTCCTCTTATAGAAGTAGCAATTGCTGAAACCGATGAATCATGTGTTTCAAGAGACAAGTCTTACGATTTAGCGAACAAATGTGTTAATTCCTACCTTGCATCTTGGTATTAAGCATGTTCAAGTGATCGAGTACGTCTGTTAAAATACGTTAGCGTCTTCCGCTATTGTTCATTAACAAGGGAGTGGTCAGCCTCCTGATCAGCGAGGAAAAGCATTCTCTAATCTCGTAGATACGAAGAAGAGATTTCCTTGTCTTTTAGAGATTTCCTTGTCTTTACAAAAAATAAAAAGCACTTTTAAACCAGTCTGGTAACAGCCTTCACCGTGCAATACGCAAAAATGTAAATTCGCACAGTTGAAATGCTTTCTTCATGGCATGTCATATTTTCTTTAGGTTGCTACGGATGTTTTTTCTCAGACTCTTCAGTTCGGCTTCTTGTAAGCTTGTGTCGGTGATCTCTGTGATTTTCTGCGTGGGAATGAATGTATTGCACTGTATACCTACGTTGTGACCCATTACTCTTCACTAGTGGTAGAGTAATCTGGCATTGAGAAAAACTCACAGTCATCTCGGTGAAGGCTGCGCTAACTGCACATCCAGTGAGCGAATTACGAGGCCTTTGCCGTATATTAAAAGAAGCCAGTGGTGAATTGGTCTGTCGCTCTACTGCGTTGCAACGTCATCCCTAATTCCGAGATAAGATTTTTCTGAGGTAAAGATGGTAGAGGTTAATTCTTTTGCTAATCTTATCACAACGTTGCTGCAAAGAGAGTGAATGCTGATTCTTCAGAACAGTAAGTTTAGGCACGAAAAATGTTTCAGAGCAGTCGCGTTTTAGAAGAGCAAAGTCAAACATACTGTGGCTTGATGCGGATGCAAACAGCGAAAGGTTTTGAGTTTCCGCTGGGCGCAGTTTCGAAATCCATTTCTGGCACAGATGCAGACTCCGGCGAACTTTGGGTTAGGTCGGCTGAAGCTGCAGTTGCTTGACACATCCAGCGACCACCGTAAACACCGCGATGCCGATATGCCAAACAGACGACGCAGATGAATGTTTGAGGCCGCTTTCTTCGATGGATCTAAAAATAGAACGTCTGCGCAGATACGATTAATCAGACGATCCACTCTGACTGCGTCCACAAACATTTCGAAGTGTTGCGCAGACAACTGTTCTTAGGCCTCGTTCGTGACTGCTCTGATCAAGTTCTCAACGCCTTATTATTTAGACTTTACTGCAACAAATGAGTTTGCGCAATTCCGCGAAACACTAAGAGGTATGACTTTTTTCAGGTTGACTTGCCAAGAAATGGATTTAAAAAAGTCGTGAGAGTGCGCTCTCGATAAATTTCATCTTTCCAGAACATACCACAATGGATTCTGTCTCAAGGTGTTCGTCACTGCACGTTTAGGTCTAGTTAATAGCCATTTATCTTTTAACACACTGTGCACAGGGAATCAAAAATTAAACTTACCGATGGGAAATTTCTTAATATTTTGCTTCATTTAGTAATTCAATATATTCTAAATACTACTTGATTACGTTTGGCATGACGTTTGAAAGTTTTTGTAGACAACATCAAGCGCTGAAACTAAATAGCTAGATCGTGTTTGAAACATAACGCTTGCGTACAAAGTAATCAAAGTAATCATTTTGCTATACGCCTAGGCGGCAATTAACTTCTACACAATTTTTGAGACAATTCCTTTTCATATAACAGATTCATTTTAATGGAAAGAAGATAGTTTCATTAATTTACAACTGCGCTAATCAAGACGCAATGAAACAAGATTAAGGCCAAACGCTGTTTGCACTACCTGCAAAATCCTTTGAATTTTTTCTGCTAAAAATGTTACAGTAATAATATTACGTGGTTCCATACAAGTAAATAGAATTGAAACGTTCTTATATAGACCCCAAGGCATTTTCTGCTTTTTTCAAAGTGAAACAATTTTTCGTTTTTGCCTCTTTATCTTGAAACTAGGAACAAGAATTTGATAAAAATGTCCAAAATTTTTTCTTTTCAGGTACATAGTTTGTTTTATTAAATCGGCTTTCAGTCAATACAAATTTCAACGAACCGTATAAGCCTGAGTGTTTTTCCGTATGTTGTGAAGATCTAGCACAAAAAACAAGTTTGCTTCCAACTTCGTTTCCTTGCACATTTTTTCCCTTACGTTTTTACGCAAAACGCTTTATAATTCAATTTTTCTTGTCAATAACACTTTCACACCTTTAGGTAGAGAAATCGCATTAAATCCGATCCGCTTGTTGGGCGCCAACGCCGTCTCCCATGAAGCGTATTTCCTATGATCTTAGTTAATAAAAGGGTGTACCGGCATGAGCATGACGCAGTTCCAGCGGTAGAATTGAAGGAAAATCATCATAATGGTTTCGACAACAAGAAAAATGCTACTGTAGATTTGCTGAAGATTTTTTCTCTGTTGTATCACTTCGGTCACGGGCAGTTGCCTGGTCGGATTGCTTGCAAACAGACCTTGCATGGTTCTAAACCGTGTGCAAATTAATATCTAAGAAATCTGGTGACGTAACGCTTTATTTTTCAAAACAGAGCACCTTCATTCTTGTTCCTTTTAAAATTATGAAGTATGCTTTCTTTTGAAATTATGAAGTTCACGCTTTAAATATACGATATCAGTCACAAAAAGATATTCTGCCGTGTTATTTAGAGGAGTTTGCTTGAAAAACACAAAAATGAAACAATTTGTAACAAAAGTTGCCATATTTCAAACAGCATCTTGTTTTTCTAAAAGTAAAAGCCAACTATTCAATCTACAGACGTTATACACTTTGTCTTTGGGGCTACATCAGTGAAACACTGAACTTCGCTTATGGCCACTTTACTCTAAGCAAGCAATTAATAATTAAAGTAGACGTTGGAGATTACTAGACAGGAAGGAGTTCAACACTGGCCTAAAAATGCATTTTTCGGTTACAGTTGATGCAACGAGAATGAACGATTTCAGCCGCTGCATTAACTGTACATACACACTGAGTGTCTTATTTTTATGTTAACGTTTGTTTGATGCAAAAAAAACAACGTATTTGTTTCCTGATTGTTGTACTCAGCCATTTGAAACCGTTTTTGCACTAAAGTACGGTGTTCCCAACCATGCCATATGTCATACTCTTTTTTCCTTTCGCGTCTTTTCAACACCCAATAGCCTCGCGAAATGCTACCGTAGATCAGACCTTGCTATTTTGATCAATTCACCAAATAAAGCCAAACTGATTACCACAATGAGATGGACACCGACTTGAAGGCAGACCAATCAAAGAGAGAGCTATTCGAAAAGGACGCATCTTACATTGAAAGTGTTCGTTTCTGTTAATCCGCGTATCTGATCTGCTGGACACACAGGTGTCCAGGCAACCTTAACGTCACGGAACATTATTTTAGCGCAATGCACGAATTGGTTTGCAGACCTGCGCTACTCAATGTTATAGAAGTTTGGAAGGATAAATTCAATTTTGTATCTGAACGTGTGAGGTGATCTTGTACGTCAGTTTTGTGGTAACTGAATACACGCGTGCCAGATGATTTCGCGAAGGAAAATTTCGTTTGAAATGTCGTGCCCAACCTAGCTTGCTCCCGTTTTCTTCAGTTTTTTACAAAAACGGCGGATAAAGCGAATTATCTCAATGTCAAATCTCGCCTTTAAGCTAAACGATTTAACGTGTGCTAGCGGAAGGAGAGTTATCCGGCTGGGTGTAAAAAAACGGTTAAGCTTCAACCACTGCCGACGTGCACTCCTGTCTCGTCGGTCGTGCAACTCGGGCTTTGCTCGTCTTCTCAGCCTTGAAGTCTGACCGCTAGGCCTCACGCACATGCGTGATGCCATCAAAAGAAAGTTACAACACGATCGGAAAAGGCGTAGGAAAATCAATTCGCTACGCTCTGCGCGCGTGACACAGCCACTCACCTGTACCAGCTTGCTTTACGGTCGGCACATGTCGCGCGTGACACACGACTGTGCGCACGTGACTCCCAACGTGCTTTGTACGAGGCAAGTTATACACAAGCAAATAGCTATTTAAGCCTCGCAACAGACGCTTCCCTTGGGAAACAAGTAATAACATTGTGTGGACGATTTGACGAAACGTTCCCGCGAAACAAAGAGTTTTGATCAACGCATTTGAAGGATAAATGAATCCTGTTGGGTTTCTATTTGCTTCTGAGCTACTTCTTCAATTTGCTATTACTTTTTTGTAAATGTAGTTTAATACGCGATCACATAAGGCATGTATAGCTGCATATTATTTGGCTAAAACTTAGGTTGTTTTAAACATTCTTCTCAAATTAAAATATTCATACAACTTCGTTTTTGATTACAGTAGTTAAACAAAAGTTTACTTTTTATTTAAAATGTTCAAAAGAACTGTTTATTGGTTGCAAAATTTGATTTTTTCTTTAAAACCAATCAATTTCTAAATATTTCAAGGTACATTCCACGAAAAACATTTACCGTTCATAAAAGCAACGAAGCAATATGGTCGCTGCCGCGTGCTTTGGTTGCGTTCTCCACCCTGGCCTCGTATCGTTCTGAATATGAATTGTTTGCATCATCCTGATATTTTAATTTAAGCGATGATGCTGGCTTCAGTGCCACACAGCTCTTTGTTTTGTTGGTGGTGAGGAGTGTTTTTTGTCCTGATGTGCAAGTTTTTCGGGCGTTTACTCGTTCCTCATTCCTAGGCAATGAGTACAAACAAGGAGATTATTCATGCTTTTCGAACAGACTTTCTCATTAATCTAGAACTTTTATCCCGAATGAATAAAAAATGCTTTTTGGACGACGGCCCGCAGCACGTAGCGGTTATCGGGTATGTGAAAATGCCAGAAAACAGCCTGAACGTAGTGGCCGTAAGCGCAACCTAAACGTTTCCTAGTTACGGAAACAAACAGTAAACGTTCTAATTATAGACATCAATGGCCGCAACAGAGCGATCAAGTAAACCAAAGCAGAAAGTCTTTTATGCAGTCGACCACCTTGGGTCTCGTATCCCGCTGGCTGTTGAAAAAAACACCGAAGTTTCAGATTTTCTGGCTTTTGAATAATTCCCTCAAGCTCCGAAACTTTTCCAATGTGGTAAAAAAGATGCAGAATTTGGTAACATATCTTTACTTTCAATGCAACAGGCTGTTTGACTTACCGGTGTCTAGTTCTTGTATAAATTTGAATAACCCTGAAGATAACAAATTCTGATCATGTGTCTCCACCCATCTTTAATAGGATTGTAAGTAAAAAAGACTTGTGCATCAGATTGCTTTTACTTCACCTGTCAAAAACATCCAAATGCTAAAAACCTTGCACTCAATCGTTTAGAAAATCTCACCACTCGTGATCAGCATGCGCTTTCAATGTTGCATTCGACTGAATGGAATCATGGATCAAACTAACAATAAAAAAAATAAAACACAAGTGATTTGTTTCAGTGCTAGCAAAAGCTTACAGTAAACTGTAGCAGTAAGACACACCCAGTCACTATCTTCTGCGTTCGTGCATACTGCTTGTGAATACAGCGTCATGACACACCCACAAATTTGAATTTCTTCGTGCAATTTTCATAATAGCTGGGATGTATACTAACAAATAAGTTAAAGAAGTGCTTACTCTGAACAGTGTCGCTTAGTAAAACTAATAAAATCGATATTGCAAATATTAGTTTGAAGACTTCTGTATGGCGAAGCCTATCACTTGGTCAGCTTGTTCGTAAGCCTCTTGACATATCCATAAATTCACACGTATTTCCGACATTCAGACTGAAATCCCTCCAATCTAACCATAAGAATAAACGCATCAATGGACAACCTTTGATCATCTGAACCGCAAGCCAACACCCCTAAATGGCTACTGGTGGAAGCATAGAAATCGGTGTTAACTTCACGAGTTGACTAATACAGTACCAACGCTTGAATGAGTTTCAGACAAAAATTTCACGTCTGGTTTTTGGAATGTTTATCATCTTATCAACAACGAAGAGCTGATATATTTTGTTTGGGCTTGTAGTATTCGGAACACGTTTTTGAACAGCTCTTCATGTTGTGATTCACTTGTTTTGCTTCAAGCGCACGGTGTTGCAACTTGACAGTGACTAAGAAAAGATCTGAAACTAGGAAAACTAGAGAAGAACAACAATTTTAACACATCACGCCCACATTATCAGCCTCGATGAGCTGCCCTTGTTAGCAAATAATCTGGTCATCTAGATCTTAATCGCACCAATCAAAGCGTTTCAATCTTTTTACGCGACAGCCAGCTGATGTCTGCGTCTGTGCTCAAAGTCAAGGTAGTGAGAAACTTCCCTGCACGGATAAGCGTGCAAGTCGGGGTTAGAACTAGCGTACGAAAAAACTAACTGTCTTAAAACCTTTTGTCCCATTTCCTGGTAAGACATCAAGCCTTCGAATTGTGTTACGCTTTCCCTGACATGACAATCTGTCGACGCCTCCCCTCATTTTCGCAGAACAGCTTTTTGTATAAACACTTTGTGAAACGTTGCTATCTTCAGGTGACTTCTAAATATGGTAAACAACAACAGCAATACCAGCGAGATTCTTTGGGCACGACGAACTTTCAACGTCCGTACACCTGCTAAAAACTTTTGCATTAACTGATACTCTAATACTATGAGTTTCCAAAGCAGGATGTATGGGCATATACAATATACAATCTGAAAACGTATTGAGTTAACGTAAAACCGCATTTTTGCTAGCTGGTTTTATCGTGTTCCAATCAAACCTGAGGATTTATGGGCAGTTTTCGGAAAGACAAAGTTATTTTACTGCCAGTTCTGATAGTTACCCTATGCACACAATGAACATCGAAACTGTGACCAGTTGCAGTCAATATCTGTGGATTAGATTCGTTGTTCTGGCCCATGTGCTTTTATTCATGCGCAAACGATTGCAGATTGCATTTCAATGCTCAAACATTAAAATGTGTGTATTTGCAAAACAAGAGCGTACTCTGCAGGCCTTTGAGAGTAAGAACCACAAATAAAGTTGTAGGGCACATAAAACTCCTGTTTTCGCTATACGAAGCTCCACCCAAATGAGTTTAAGCCACTACAGAAAGCATTTGGTGGTGTATATATAACCTTGAGTAAATCAACTGCACCACTGCAGAAACCGACGTAATATTTGTTTACTTTGTTTCGATAAATGTCACAAACTTTTTCAAAGTCAGTAAAAACGTCACCTGATCAATCATTCCTTTATTGTTTGATAAGATTCAGCATAAAATTGACCAAATTTTTACAAGTTTAGGCAATTTCGGGGTCTTGTACCATACATGAATTAAGCGCTATCCACCTTTACACAGACGCGTCCTGTTAATGTTCTATGAATTCCCTGTTGGGCTGTGATCTAAAGAGTTGTAGGCCAGTCCAGCATGCTCATCCTTTTATGATTCAAAAAATTGACGTTCTGTGATATGAGGTAAGATGAAAGATATTGCTGAAAATCTCCTCTAACGCCTGGGGAAGTGCTCTTCATATCTGGAATAACTTTCTTTAAGCCTCAGTATACCGTCAAATGAGAAAAGAAACCCAGCACCATGGAAACCAAAACAAAATACATATCGTTGGGGGTATTTTCTCGGGTCAAAGCTTTTCTCTGAGGATACTCCGTACTCGCAGACTACTTTGCACCTTAGCCAAGAAATATGCCTCATTGAAAAAAAACAACTTTTCTTCAATTCTAAGCCCAGCGATTCTATATTTAGCCAATTTAACCCTATTCGGATCATGTTACGGCTGAGGAGTTGATGTTTTAACAGCTAAACAACTGCTCAACCAACCTTAGCGTGTACGTACAAATCGTGAACTAATAACCACTGCAACACTGGATGAACTTTCATGAGTTTCACCAGTGGTTAAGTTTGCTCATTTTGACATGAAAACTCCAATTTAGGTGGCATTTTTGCAGTTTCTTTTCCATTTTGGACAACATCGAATCAGTAGCCTAAAATTGTTGATAGGTCCTAGAAACAAATTTTTATTTGTTCCTCCGGTGTTTTTGATTTCCGTCTGGGAGGTGTGGTAGTGTTGATAAAGCGTTAAAATCTTAGTTTTTTTAATGACATCGTTCGTATTTTCGTATGCTTACCTTCCTCTGCTGACGTAATAAGCAACTGAAAGTCAGCGGACAAAAATCTGCAGATATACAGACTTGCTTATTTACTAACAGACAGAAGGTTGAAGTTTATGACATCAAAAAAGGTTACAAAGTCCTCTGTATAAAACCTCAACACTACGCTAAAAGAAGTTGCTAACATTTTCTTTTAGCGTAGGTTTGTTCATATAATGGAAATTTTTTTTGAAAGCTGTGCAATTTCCATTATTGTTAATAAAGGAAATTGCACAGTTTTCAAAAGATATTTTTAAAATAGCCACGAACACTTCTGTATTCCAGTTAATTTGCACGAGGATGTAAAGTGCGCAGTTGCACCTTAAAATTTTCAATAAAATGAACATCTTCATGTTTGTATTGATGCTTTCCTGAAGTACTCAACGTAATGATTACCATTCGTTATTCACTTTCTTGTTCCTTGTAACATTACTCGCAGGTACAGCTAGTAGACAAATTTGTATTCAGAATTTTTTTCACAAACTTTTAACGTGCGACAGCTGGTCTGTGAATGAAACTGATTGCTGGTCTGTAGTTGTATTTTCATTGTTAGTTTCGGTTACCTTATTTAAGAAAACGCCCTCTGTTTTGATATTTGCGATGATAACAGAGATTTAACATACCTATAAATTCAATAAAATTGCTCATCTAATTTTGAATAGTCGTTGTTAGCTGCGTTGTAAGTGGAGAAAGGCTGGTTTTTGTAACCTCACTTTCCAGACGCAAAAAAATTCAGTTTTTGAGATCTCGTCAGTACATCACTTTAAGCACGAATGTGTCTCTTGAGAAAAAGTCGGATAAAAAGTGTTTCGCTTTGAAGTGATTTTGGTGACGATTCAATGAACAGACGGTTTTACGTCATGAAAATTTGGTGGCTAAATATCTAAACGCAATATTTTTCAATCAGTCCTGAAAATCGTTTGAGGCTGACTTGAAGTGCAACTGAATTGCCAGCTTGCTGCAGAAGTGGTGCGCACAAATTAAACACGCTGATGACCATGGAGTTAACTTCGATCCCAGACCAAGACGTTCACACCATTCGATGTGATGATGAGTAATATTCACTAAAATGATTTCAAATAACGAAAGTTTCATTGCGTTCACTATTAACAGCCGAATAAATTTGTGATGTTCCACCTAATCATCATTGGTAAAATTCAAAGATGACGGTGTTGCAGACGCTGTTTAAAACCCAAAAAGTCAACTTCAAAGTGCTTTCTTGTAAAAGTTTTTACGAACAAGTTGGTTAGTTTTTGATGTTAAGATCAACATTACTGTGTACACTTGCTGCAAGATTTAATTATTGGATTTTTCTTGAAGCAATAAAGACTGGTGAAAATCTGTCATTGCTGAAGAGCTATAACGGAAACAGCACAAGTCGAAATGGAACGACTTAACATTTATTTGCACCTGCAGCTTGACACATAAATAACAACGTCTTTGAGAACTGCGTTGAATTCTTCGAGCTGCCAAAAACAGAAACGTTTTTATAAGCAGCAGGTGGCATTTCAAAGCGTTTGCGGTGGCTGACAAGTCGCTTAAGCCGTTGGAGCTGTGAGTGTAAGACCAGGATGCAAATACACTTCGCGGTAAGATAAAACCTTGACGTTTTAGTGCTTTTCTGCTTTAAGCGGTAAATCAAACAAACACACAAACAAAATGGATTTTGTTTCGCCGTCGAGAAAAGCCTATTTAACCAAGGTCGAGGTTTTTAGGCACCGCGCCAATTTTTGATGCCGGAGTAAAATAGACTCATCGCTTTCCTGGATTTTTGAACTTCCGTGAAGACTTGAGTAAAGTATATCAACAATTAGTCTGGACAAGTTCACCAAACAGTCGCAAAAAATAATTGCGAAGAAACGCTACAGTTAAATTCGCCGGCAGCATATCAACGCGGCTACCTAGACGACGTGATGATTATCAAAAAGATTGGTGAGCAGAATCTACCTAAAGGTTTCTTAATCTACAGAAAAGGGCTCCTCCTTTCATCTATTGACCCTTCTACCAAGAAACCACACATCGCGAGAGCAGTGAAAACGCAAATAATATTTTGATACCAGTTGTTTATGGATGGTACATTTGAGGCTAAATTGGAGCGTTTTTTGGAGAAGAGAGTAGTGTGCAAAAACTTGTTAGAAACTGCAAAATTATGTGTTCATTATGATTTTAAAGGAAAACATTGGGTATGGCCCTGACTAAAGAATGAAAACAAAGTAAAATGTGACAAATATCGTTGCGACAAACCGCAGCGAACAAAACACAAAGAACTGGAGAGGCAGCAACTTACAAAAATAGTTACGCCTTTTGATACATAAAGTTCTGCTTAGAGTAAGTTTATGCCATTGCTTCTGTTGCAACAGTGACATGAGTAGTAGATTTAAACCAAAATGGCATACTTTTTTGAAAACTTTTTTCACTATGGGCCAATGCTGATGCTGAAACAAACTAATGTTTCGTTCCGGCTCGTCAGGTACCCTATAATCCTGATGTAAACCAAACAATTTGTGTCGTCTAAACGTTTGTGCAAAAGAGAACTGAAAATGCATCAGGAAACCGCTTAGATTTGGTACTTTTCATTGTTACGGCTATCTATTCCCTAGACTACCTACAACATTTCTGATGAGTTTGTATGATCAGCTAGGGTTCCAGCAACTCACATCAACGGCCTATCAGTGATACAGACTCCAGACAGACTGTAAATTTCAGTACTGACGATCTTCTAACTGCGGTTTTATACATTGTTTCTCAAAAGCTTTTTGCATGTCCAACGAGCTCGCTGTCCGGAAAGTAATATGGCAGAGGCGAGAGTTCAGCGATATACACTTTCAAAGATGTATACACAAAATTTGATTGTTGCTCAGCAAAATTTCACTAAGTTCTTGCATTCCTAGGGAAAATTGAGAAGCATTTAGTTCGGTTTTTGTGTTTTGCGGAAATTTTCCTGAAGTTCTAAAAAACCTGAAAAATTCCTAAGTCCAAAACCATGAAAAATTTTGACAGAACCCATGCAAGTGCGAACCGCGATGCTCGCCTGTTAAAGTATCTATTTCTGGAAAAAAATTGACAAAATTTCGTCCCAATTTTGCTTTGCGAAAACACGTTCTGTACTGTTGTGCATTGCCTGCATGCGATTACGTATAAAGCTGTCATGAGCTGCACGAACATTCTTTGAATTATTTCCGACTTGAAAGAAAGTGAAGGCAAACCGTGTGTTACATGTGCGCGTACAGCTTACATAAAAATAATGATATGATGTTTGATGTCAAACACAAACAGGTTACAACGATAAACCAACAATTCCATGTACAACAATGATTAAACAGTTTGATTACATTATTACACTGTCTTTTCTGTCATATACATTGACAAAATGCTATTACGTTTCTGTCACAGAGTCGAGCATGTTTGGCAGCCGAAGGCATGAGCCTTTCTTAGCACCGAGTAACGTTGGCACCATAAAATCTACAAGCAAAACTTGCGGTTTTTCATTGCCAGTGGAGCTTTCAACCAATTTCCCTGCTGGACGCTTTGTGATGATTTATTATTAAGGGATCATCTCCCCAACAAAACAAGTTATCGACATCTGAGATTATGGTTTGCGTGAGAATGTTGGTGGGTGCCTTTGGGCAAAGTTGTAAAAATTAGCCAGCTATAAATACCTAACAAAGTATTGTATTAGTGGCCGTAGCCAATCCGTTTCTAAAAACAGAGTAGCTATTAATGCTTCAATGAACTGTTAATAACATCTGCAGTTAGAAATGCCAGTCATTTAAACAACGCATGCTCAAAGTTGTGCGTGGAAGCTTTGAAATGGATTTGCTTGCAAAAGCACAAATTTTGTTTGATATCAAATTAACAGAAGGCCTCTGGACAATTGTCAACTAGGACAACTGCCAACCAGACAACTGCCAACCAACCAGACAGCTGCCTACTAAGCAACTGAAAACCATACCAGGGTTGCCAGATGAAAATTTCAAGAAAAATCAAACAATGCTAAAAAGAGACCAAGAAAAGGCCAAACCGACTGTTTAAAGGCCAGAAAAAAAGCCAAACTTTATTTGCGGTTTTGCCGTTCCTTTGTCACAAAAAACATCTATATTAAGGATATCATAAAACATTTTCTTTGAAACTAAGATTAAATCTTGCATTGGATTGTACTGAAGCAATGATCTTCCCGGACTTTTCATGGTTTGTGAAATTGCACACTTTGGGTAAAATGGTGCCACAGTTTGCATACTGATCCATCGGCAGCTTTCTGCACGCAAGTCTCTCTCATTCACTTACGACCAGAATCATAAGCGCCCTTCCACTTCGACATAACGCACTTCTATTGCGAAGACGCAGAGCTGTTTGCAAGCGCTGAGACTGTTTGGTGTTTACAACACAATAGACACTACACAGTGCAGTGAGTGCACACATTTCCAGTGATTACGCAAAAACTTAATTTCGAATCTAGCATCCCTCAAATAATACTAATATCAGAATGTGGGCGTCTGATATAGCATTTATCACAAACATTTTGCAAATGTGTCGCCAAAAAAAATGGAATAGCATATTTTCCTTCATAAGCACCTATTTCAGTGTAAAAAAAAGAGCGAAAAGGCCAAACACATTTTTTAAGGCCAGTCAACTTGAGATGAGGCCGAAAAACAGCCAAAAAGCCAGCTAAAAATTTTTAGGCCAACCAACTTGAAACGAGATATTGGCCTAAAAAGGCCAATCTGGCAACCCTGAACCAGACGTACCAGCCAGACAACTGTCAACTGGACAACAGCCTACCAGACAACTGAAAACCAGACAAGTGCCAACCAGACAACTGCCAACAGGACAACAGCCTCTGTGAAGCGTAATTGCTCTAGAAGAGCAAGTGGTGTTTGTGTTTTTTTTCAAAATTTACCTGTACATCATCATTTATGGTATCAATATCATTGCACTAGTGATTTGGAAATAACTGTCATATCACGTAGGTATTTACATCTACAGTGCCCCGCGGACCCACTGTGCGCAGAAGAGAATGTGCTTGGCACAGCAATAATCATTAGCTTGGAGCGACACGATTTAGGCTACTCTCAGCAAACCAAGTAACAAGTATGTAGTAATCCTAATCTTCAACGTATTATATTGCTTTATTATGGCATGAAATCAATTACTATTTCTTCACTGCATTTCTGCATCACTAGAATTTCGTTTGAGAAAGGCAGCAGATCAGAGATACTAAAAGTAAAACCACCAGATGACCAACGCAATATTAGTCTCAGTCAAGTGCTTAGCAAACGTCACATGAGTTTGCGGATTCCTAAAGGGTGCTGGAAAACCAGGCCTCACTATAAGCAACGACCCTGGAGCAGCTTTTGGAAAACAAACATAGAACCAACATGAAGTTCTTGTCTTGAGATTGAAACAAAGCTGTTAAGTCGCAGTGTCCTCAGTCACACATGCGTAGCTATCGTGCAGCATTACACACCCATCTAAGGCAGGTATACAGCGGGTTTTGGCTTTAAAATCCTGAGACTAAAAATGTTTCCAGCGGAAGATAACAATCCCTAAATGATGTATTATCGGGAAGAGGAGCAGGTTTGTGATTTTCTAAAACAGGCGTTATTCAGCAGGAAAGAATACAAACAGATAAAAATTTTCTTTGTTTTAAATTTCACAAAATCTTACTGTCAGCTACGTTGTCAATTTCTAAATCTGGAAACAAGCTATCTTTCAACACTAAAACTGGCCTTATAAATTTGTAATCATTCCTGAGTGCTATGAGAACACAAGGCAATAACTTGTGGGTATGGTGACCTTGTTTCTTGCATTGCTTGCAAAGGGTTAACAAATAGGATTATTTTGTTTGATAACAGTTTACACGAAGTGAAACTTTCTTCGTTTCATTGGCGCATGAATATCTTCTTGTCTCGTTGTTTCTAATGTATTTGATAAACCGCACTTGGGAATTTTATTGAAATATTTGTTTCTGTAGAAGCCACTTAGTTTCTAAAACATTTGAGTTTGAAAAGGTGTAGTTTAAAAAGTCAGTTTACCGCAGTTGTCACTGAGACAATTCGTTTGTCGATTGAAAGTTTTCATATTTAGAAAATGTTTTCAATAAACCCTTGTTCAAAGCTAAAGGTCTCAGTTTTACAGTTTGGTTTAAAATCGGCTGTTTGTTTGACTGCTCAAAATCACAAAAATATATTGCTTCAAAAATTTTGTTGACAATTTTATAGCAGTTCAAGAAAAGTGTGATGTTTGTTTTTCCATTGCTGTTATGTCCTCTTCCTTAATTTGTACTCGTGAATACAGCCAGGAAAGGTCGCACAGACCTGATTAAATCAATAGCAATGCAGTGTTAGATGTCAGACGACGTGGTTTCAAGTTTCACAAACAAAAACACGTTTCAAAAAAGATTTCTGCAATCGATCGAATTTGCAAACATTCATCGAGGAGAAGGATAATGAGAATGAAAACTTTCTTTTTCAAACCGCATTGTGATTGGTTTGAGTTATTGCTCGTGAAATTCTGTATTCACGTGCAATCAGAGAAGTCCAACTGCCTGCGATGTAAGCTTAACAACTTAGACCAACGAAGAAATGAATTTCAATCTGAATCGACTGGAAGCTCTGCTTACGCCTTGAATAAAGATGCTTTTCAGGCGTTTATAAACGCCAAAACCACGTCAATATGAAAATATATTCAGTCTCAGTGTCGTGATTTATAATGATTGCTGCTTTTACGACAGTTAAAAACGAAGTATTTCTGTTTTCCAGAGCATAAATTTGGGTTCAATAACGAGGTCAAAGCAAGCTTTGAACACAGTTTTGATTTCAGCTACAATTTTACGGTCATAGTACATGGCACTACAGGGCCTATGTGGTGTTACGCTTATTCTTAATGTCTGCTGAACATATCACCAATGAGCCCCTGTGATCAAACGTTGGAGGGTACAAAATTGTTTTCAATGTTAAACTAAGCAAAATACGTTGGTTTAATCCAACTGACTAAATCCTAACTTGTTAAAAATACGCCGGCTTCTAATAAATTAGTATAAAATCTTATTATGTCGAGGATTTAAAACAAAAAGCATTGAATAATTGCATGTTACTAATGGTGAACACTGTTCCTTTTCTAATCGGCCAGCACAGTAACAATCAACTCTATAGTTTTTGTGTTATTGTTTCTAATATGTTTTTGCAGTACTTAGAACCAATTTAATTTAGTGTTAGTCTGATTTAGCTGCTACAGAAAGTACTTTTGGAAACATTTGAAACAAATTCAACAAAGAAAGGAGCATAAATGAAAAGGTTTTTTGGAAAGAGCATTTCAATGCAAATGCACTAAATGAAAAAAGAAAAAAGTCTTTCTTAAATCGGTCAATGGTTGTTGTTTCTACAGCACCACATGCTCGAACAGACAATTGGCTGCTAAGGAAACATATGATTTTGCTAAGCCGCTTCAATAGAATTAATAACATAAAAAACCTTCATGCTAAAAACGAGTTTGCACAACTTGCTTATAGCACTGTACAGTTCAACGCAATATTGGCCAACTTTACTTCTTAGTGATGACACGAGATCCATGTGTGCAGGTTAGATTACGGTGTTACACTGACACCTCATTCTTTTGGCTGTCTATAGACAAAATAAAAGTCTGGGCCAAACGACTGCAGTAAAGGAGCAATCAGCCAGAGGCTTTAAAAGAGGTGGCATTTTTTTCCTGACCGTGGTTATAGCCAGATCAACCCTCATGATCTGCATGCAATCCCTCTGCTGTAATCTGCAATCAGAAAAAAGATTCAGATACTGCATATAATATTTAAACAAAACGTCTAAGCAAATGTCACAACATTCACTCAGAAACAAAAACCATCTGTGTCGATTAATTACGAATGAGTAAACGTCAATCTTTTTGCACGGCCGGTCTACCGAACTCATCATTCCGCACCAGGACTTTAAGACTTGCAAATAGCTCTCTGAAAAACACCACACTTTCACAGTGATGACGATTGTTATAACTACTTTTTTGAATAACTGAAAAAGTAATCCATCGATAATGTCCCGCCAAAGATTACTCATGCAGGAACGTGCTTAACGGTGGTCAACCTTTGTCCCTCAGACTCTGACTCAAACGTACAAAGGAAAACAGAAGATTAGTGATTTGTAAAAGCAGGATTTGCTAAATTTGTGCTGTAGCACTGTCATCCGTTCAGAGTTCCATAATTAGAAAAGGTACTTTCATCTTCTAGTTCACGGTTTTTCCCAAAACGTTTTAGTCGACTTGGTTTAAATTAGAGCTTTCGTCGTAATCCTAATCATAAAGAAGCGGGAAGACCTAACAGTCTTTCGAAGTGTGAATGTTCTGCAGTGGACTTAGCGTGTAAGGCTAAGGTTTCATGTAATTATCTATTTTTTAAACTAATTCCCGTCCGCTTTCTTGAACGAAGGTAGTTGAACACAAACGTCTCGCCGTAGGAAGAGATCACATTCTTCGAATCAATTTCAAACCAACACTCAGAGTTAAACAGCTTGCTTTTTGTAGATGAGCTTCTGTATAGGCTACTGGAACAAAACCCTGAAATTGTATCTACAAATGAACATCTTATCGAGTTCACTCACTCGTGCGCAAGTTTGCGATCCGTATATACTTGGAGCAACGTTATCAGAAATGCTGAAGACCATCCTGGAAAATTTAAATTTTGGTTGTTTGCAATACGACTAAACTTCTCACACTTCCTAATCTATAATATAAAATTCCGACCGCTGAGAAGCTCTTCATTCTATCCCTCTTGCCCAAGTGGGCCAGAAAAAAGCAAAAATTTTCAGGTTTGAAAACCTGTACTTAACAACAAGCGAGGGTCAAGAGCCATTTTTTATGAAGTTGGTGCCTATGACGTTGAAACAATCAGACAATAAAAACAAGCCTTCTTTTGCAACGTAATTAAAAGGGTTTTGTCGCGAAGATGGTATAGCAAAAGAAGTTTTGTGCGAAAAGAAATCAAACATCCCCGAATTTTTCCTTGTAACAGGACAATAGACTATATGAAATTTTAATTTTGAAAAAACGATCTACGAAATTTCAGTAAACCTCATACCTCATACGCCCAAACCACGTTATGCTCAGAATATCTAGTGCATTTGTAAATTTGAAAATCGCTGTGAAACACAATAGCACAATCAAACATTTACTAGCATTACTGAAATACTTTATTGTAATGGATTGGGATATTGAATTGTTGGGATCCCTTGGAGCCAGTGGCGGATCCAAGCAGGGGCAGTTTGGGGAAACTAACCCCAAATGTTTATGGCACCTCGTTAAACGACGGCGCCCCTTTTTGGTGCCTATTGAAGTAGAAAGAGAGACGAAAAAACACTCGAAACTGAACAGTTCTTTACACGGCTTTGAACTTCTGACTTTACGTGTTGGACTTTTACCGAGTCTCTTATCGAATAGTGTCAACAATGCTATTGTTTCGCAATAATAACACTGTTCGTTGTTCCTTTCCCGCGTGAGAACTGCAAAACCTGTCCATAGTGTAACTCAGATACAGTCAGGAGTGCTCCCCCAAATATTCTTTGTGACCCCAAATTGTGTTGTGACCAGGAAAATTTGTTTTTAACATATAATAAAAATAAAAATCTTTGCCCCCCTAAAAATGTATTTTGCTCCACCAAACCTTAAAACCTGGCTACGTGACTGTTCAGACAAGGTAATCACAAAGGCGGTCGCTTTCGTCAACACAGTTCTCGACTTGTCGCTGGGCTGTGAAAAGTGGTCTGTTTGTGGTGCAAGTTTATTTTATTAATGCCTGATGGCAGCCTTGAAAGGAACAGCAGTAATGAACAGCGGCGTGCAGAGGTCTGGTGATGCCTGGGGCGACTGATTTGTTGTATCCCCCTACCAAGTTCTAGCATTGAGCAGTGGCGTATGGTGGTCATTGTTACTGGATATACGCTGTTTGTGATGGCACAATATGACGTCATATTGTCGTTTGCAAGCAAACGTTTTGACGAAGTTTGTTGAAACAATATGTATATTATTCTACACGCACACACCTTACTCGTTGTTGTATAATGTGTCACTGCAATGAACATAAATTATCGGCGCTCCAAGTTAGGAGACCAGAGCAAAACACAGCACTCAACGCTAAGACAGAGCAGTCCACAACTGCAAAATTAGTCGGCAACGCGTTGAAACAAGGGAGTAGAACACACTCGGTTCTAAGTCAGGGCAGTTCACAATTGCAAAATATAAGGCTGTGCATTAAAACAGTGGAGTAAAACACACTCAACGCTACAACAGGGCAGTTCACAACTGAAAAAACATCAGGCTGCACGGATGTCTCGTCGAGTAATGTCGAGCAGAGAAGGTATGCGGCTGGGATGGCGGACACCCTAGGGTTGAATGCTTGAAACTAGCTACGGTACACAAGAATCGAGAATGCGCATAAAGTACGCAAGAAAACTTTCGTTTGTTATTTTGTGGCTGTTACATATGGTGGGGGGACAGAACAGGGGGCTTGTGTGAGCCGTTATCATCAACCCCCTAAACTGCCAATTGATGACGAAGCTCGAAATGATGCACATATTGCAAGCAGGGTTGCCAACCTGTGTTCACCAAAAAAAAAACAGAATTTGTCCCAAAAAGATCCAGATAGGCGTTTTAAGACATATACAAACACCATATGCATAAACAAACACAAAATAGACATTGAAACTCCTCAGAAACCTCGATGTAATGCAATTCCAATTTTTAGAAGCATTTTCCTTCCCCGCAATTGCACTGTCGTACATTTGTTTCTTACAAAAGCATCGACCATTTTTATGGTAACAGTAAAATCTTTGCAATATTCTGTGCACACTGCATGTTTACAGACTCTCATCAGAAGAGATTTGTAATGAATAATGCAGCTCAGACAATGTTATGCCAGGGCCAAGCCTTTCCGATTGAAAAAATCCAAAGGCGTTAAAAAAGCCAGAATCCAAAGGTTAAAAAAAGCCAGAATCCAAAGGATTTCAAAAAATCCAAAGGCGTTAAAAAAAGTCAGAATTTCAAAATCTGGCTTCAAAAAAGCCACGTTGGCAATCCTGATTGCAAGCACAATTGTGCTGCTGTATTAGCGCACACCCAGGGTTGCCGCATCAAAAAACGAAAGGGAAAACTACTGATGCATTAAAAAGTCAGCTAAATCAAGCACGTAGCAGTAGGAGTTTCGAAATTTGGCTCAGAGAATCAATTAAACATCCATAATTATCTTCCAGTCCTTTTTTATTATTTTCCCTTGATCGCATGATCTGGAAAAAGTCGCGTCACTATCAACTTGATTGGGTGTGGGCGCAGTGGCGTAACTGACGGAGAGACAGGGAGGCGAGCCGCCTACCTGGCAAGCTAAATGTAAAAACTGGGCCTCCTTTAGCTGACATTACGATATTTAGTAATATTTTGGTTTTCACTGGGTTGTTTTTTTGCGTTTTTCGGACTGTTTTCGTTTTTTTAGCTAGTGTAGACATCCACGACATCCAGATTCACTATCATTTCTTAACTTTCTTTCTGAGTGTTGGCTAGTATCCCCCTACGGTAGTCAGTGGGCCACTTTCAGTTAAGTTTTGCCCCCTGGCTCAAACCTCTTCTTACGCCACTGCGTACTCCGCACACCTAGAGTATAGGTCCCTGGTATTGAAGAATGTGAGAATTACGGGCATTTGAATACTAAACTAGCGTTGACAATAAAATAAGTTTCGAAATCCATGGAACATGTGCTAGTAGCCTTACAATAGGAAAAATGATCTAGTTACAGCATTTCAATTTTTGTAATTTCGCTCTTTGGATGCCCCTGCATGCCACTGTTAGTGAAAAAGGAATGCAATACGGAAAACTTTCAACTGGCGTATGAATTATATGCTTCCAAACCGAAAAAAAGTTTCAGATCAGTTACCAGTGCAGTCCCTTAGTCCGCAGTATGTCTGCATGGAAGTTTTGCAACATAAAGGTGAGTGGATGAGTTTCTCATCGGAACTAATACCCCTGATGGAACCACAATGTGACGTGTAAAAAGCTGTAGATTGTGGCTACATAAGCAAACAACTTGCCACTGTCTGGCAAAATGCATTGAGCGTGCTCCATTAGCACAGGGAATTATGACCTTGGTCAACAATGCACGGGGTTGCTGTAGATTCTTATTGCGAACAATATAGCCACAATTATTGAATACATTATTTTATTCGACGTTATAATCTTACCATGCAATTGTGCAACACCTCACTCCGACAACACGGACAACGCAGCGTAGCATTGAGTTACTACGTGGTAGCACGATGGGCCTCCGCAGAAAATGTGACAAAGTACCAGTGGAGATTCGTGGTTTGAAATTGGTTATAGGTTCATTTTCACCTGTGTTTGCTGGCCTGGATTGAAGCAGATCCATCACCAGATCAACAGCATCGGGGTGACATTTAACTTTTTTGGAGGGCTTCGCAGCAGCATACAATGAATTGGAAAATAACATTGTCGGCGAGATTAGAGCTTGAGTATGGAGATTTTGATTGTGAATTTGAGGGGGCTCAGCCCATTTGCTCGAACTCCTGTTGAACAGTGTCACAACTTGTTTTCATAACCTGGGCTAGGATTGAGTTTTTTTCTTTAAATCAGCCGTCCAATGTCGAGATATGTGAAACGGTATCAGACACTTGATTGAAATTTTGCTTTTAGTAGTGGCGTCAAATGTATTTCACGGCAATATGCTTTGAGGCCCAGTATGAATCTAGGCTACTATGCGATTATGAGATCGTTCTTCATGATATCAAGCAGAGCTACCTAAATTGGGAGCAATGTCATAGCAAATGTTTTTCATTCATTTTTTGTTTATTATTTGTCGCTTCAGCAATAATTCGGTTTTTCATCTAGCCTACATGTAACTGCGCAAGCTTCGTCTGGAAACGTGGTTGTCCTTTAGCTGTTTATTAGACGCTTATCATCGGACTTGATGTGTCTGTTCCAAGTGTAAGACTTCCATTCTACTTCTAACCAGGTCAGGAATACGCTTCAGTCATTGCTTTTTCTGATGTACGGATAGCTAAAACAGTGTCAAACATGGGCGTCCGCAGGGGGGGGGGCAAAACAGGCATTTGAACTCCCCCCTGGAAATTGGGGCTAAAAGTAAAAAATGTTAGAAAACCTGAATTTAGCAGCTAAGTTCCGATAAAATCATTTGATTGTTGCAATGACAGTTTGTTTGCCGATATGACACTGACACTGCACAAGAGCCAGGTTCGCTGTTTTAAGTGTCATGCAATAATGAGATTGGAGACCGCTCATGTCCGCTGCTTTCCCTGCAGAGGCAGGTTATGAAACCTGCTAGCGGATTGTTCTACTGTTGATTTTTATTGCGTAACAGTACCATGGCAATGAATCTGCAAACGTTCACTTCAAGTTACGGTAGTCGGCGTTTTTCCGCATGTGACCCGGGCTCCCACCAGACATGGGGGGATTACAGCACAAATGTAATCGGTTACGATTAGGATTACTTGCCACCTGCTCGGTTACGATTACGATTACGAATAAACAAAATCACAATGTAATCGATTACGATTACATTGAAAGTAATCACGATTACAATCGCGATTACATTTGTCTTGAAACATCT
>JGI24159J19872_10000247_pt1 | contig 42451 bp, 29 predicted proteins | sample Ectturendosymbi4_FD_19872 | JGI IMG/M metagenome (IMG submission 19872) | reverse complement strand
CAGTGATTACGTTTCCTACTTAGTTTCATTTTAGACAGCGGAAAAGTAAACTGAAATAATAGAATGAAATTGTCATGGCATCGTGCCTGTTTGCTTGAGATGATCACGGAGTAGGTGTGCCGGTGTCAAGCGAAATTTCTGACCTCTGAAAAATTTCTTACCTGTTATTGATTTTTAGTTATTTTTCTTTTCCAAGTAAAGGAATAAAGTTTGGCGATTAGTTTTTTAATGTGTGTTGTGTAAATCAAACTTTTTGGTTTCATGTCATACACCCACAACAAGCTGTAGTACAGGAATAAGTATAAGCACTGAAAAATATTGGACATGGCCTTAGACTTCAATTATTTTTCTTTTTCTAACCCTAATCCAAACTCTAACCCGGCACACTTACCTAAACACCAAAGCCTATGTCCTAATAATCAGTTATCTCAGCGTATTTGCTATGCAGAAAATGTGCATGCGCACATGGCGTGAAGTCAGAAATTTCGCTTGACACCAGAGTGGACTCTTGTGTTGTAGGCAGGAGTCGAAGTCACTATTTTAGATTCGAGCTGGAGCAGGAGCCGCGGGGTCAAAGTAAAGGTCTGTGCAGGAGCCAATCAAAATTTGTAAGGGACCTATTAAATTTATGTAATGATGATTGTTGTCAAACAGAATGGAATTAATTGAGATGTGTTTTCTGACCAGTGTCGTCATCCAACAGTGTAGTTTGACACTGGGTGGGAGTACCGAGCATTTCACCACCAATGATGGTTTAGAAGTTTCAAGTTAGTGACTTTTGCAAAAGAGAGTAAGTGACAATGCAGTTCGGGAATTTAGGAATCCATGCAGCAACCATGACAATGTTCGGCCAATGATGTGTGATGTGGGCAATAGCACAAGACACATGACAAAAAACAGTGGTCAACAAAACAGATTATAAAAATATAATAGTGTGCCGAAATGCACTGTATTGATAGGATTTGACATGTTACTAGTAATTTACAGTAGTACAGTAGAATATTAGTCTGCATTCTAGTCTAGTCACCACTTGCATAGGCAAACCTTTACTCCAATTTTGGAGCCATCCTGAACAAAATTGGATGTTTGCCCTGATAAGTAAGCTTAAAGATAACCTATTGTATATTGTTTTGCATCTCTATTGCCTACGTTAAATTTGAAAGGGATTGTATATTTTGTGTATTGTTCGTGTTAATCTTTTTGGTAGGGTTTGCTTGCACATTTATGCTAATGGTTTATTTTGACGTAGTCATAGTTCAGAGTTTTGTCTGCACACATGGTTAAAATAGGAATCAGTATATATAAAACAAGTGATCAGCTGCTGACCTTGAAGATTTAAAATGAGTCTTTCGTAAAAATTGAAAATTAACGCTCAATTCCAATAATTGTCACATATCTGGTTAATTATTATTGAAGCTTGAACTACTTAGCTAGTGTTTCAACAGTTACACTTTATAGCTTAAATCAGAACCTATAGTGTTACAGATGCATATTTGATCAGCAATGTCTATTTTGCCTCGTGAGGCAGGAACTGTTCTGCAGCTATTTCACCAGAAGCTGTACATAAATGTCTGAAGTGGTCACATAACAAGTTGGAAACATAAGACAATTTTGGAATGCATGAAATACTTAGCTGACCGTGTAACGTCTGCAACGGCTATGTCTGACATGCATGGGCAAGTGCTGTCTTAATTTAAGTGCGGACAAGCTTTTAGTGGTCTTTTGTCTGCGCTACATAAAATATAGGCTCAATCATAACCCTAAACCTCACCATGTTGTGCCTTTCTGCATTATACTTGTCATCCTGTTTTTTTTTTCGCTGAAACATTTCGGTCATTAGCTGAGACATTTTGGTAACTGAAACATTTCGGTCATGTGTATTACAGTTGTATTAAAACTTGCCATAAAAGTGTTTTTTAATCTATATGTTGAAAGATTCTGACCGAAATGAATTAATTTTTTTCGTTCATTTGAAAAACGTTTCGGTCTACGACCGAAAAGTGACCGAAAAAAAGCTTCTCACGTGACCACTTTAACTAATCAATTGTGTTTGATGAATGGCAAAATAACCACGGAATATATTCTGCTTTACGAGGCAAAATAGACAACATCTTTTTGATATGAGTTACTTGGAAGTTTTCGGAGTGTTAACAGGAGTCGTAGTTGATGTTTCAAAATTTTTCGGAGTCGGAGCAGGAATCTTTAAGCTAGAAGCAGGAGCGGAGTCGAAGTCTGAAAAATGAGACTCCGCTCGACTCTGCTGTTTGCGGATTTTTTTCCGTCAGCAGTAGACTATATAGACTATAATCACTTTGTAACCTCGGGCGAATCGAGCCAGTAAGTTTTGGGGGGCGATAGCAATATTATTTGGCAGTCAAGTCTCATTACGCGTTCACTACTGTAAGAGACACGAAGTATACTTCACAACACTGCTATGACAAAACGATGGAAGGCAAAATGACCTCACATCGCCAATGCTGTTTTCCGAATTGTACAAAATCATGGTGAAAAACGTTACTTTCGTAGGTTTCAGTGGGGCGATCGCCCCAATTGCCCCCCTGGATCCGCCCTTGTTTGTACCTCATTTGTAGGTTGCGATTTCTACCGTGCATACTGGTTTTAATACTAGAAGACGTTGAAAATTTTCCCTGAGGTGATGTTGCATGCGGTGTTGGTCTGGATTTGCCATGGGAAGTTATTTTGGATTTTTGGGTGGATTGGTAGAGAGTGTATGGGTAGTCTTCCAGAATGCGCCTTGAACACATGCTTGATTGACGCTTTGTCAGCCTCAGGTCAGGAACACCGCAGAAAATCATTTTGGAGTAGGTCTAGAGTTTTGAATTGCGTCAGAATTGAAACTGGTTTTGAAAGTCAAGCTCAAATTCGTGCTTGAGTACAAATGTCAAGTCTGCAAAATACCCTTAACATCAAACTTATGTTTGTCCCACGATTTAATTGCAAAGCATGTAGTAACACCCACTGTTTCAGTAAGTCTTAAACTATGACTACTTGCACTTAATCTTTGAAAATCATTTCGCAGAAATGGCAATCGATCGCAACATTGTTCCATTAGTGAATGACGTCAAACATTTGTTTTAAGTATTTCCAGGAATAACAATTTCTTGTCTTAAGTGATAAGCAAGGGTGTAGTGGGGCGGGAACGCGTGGGAACGTTCCCACACCTTTTTCACCTTTTGCTTCAAAATAAGGTTGAAGCTGATTGGAAATGGCTATTTTTTGGGTGGGTTCCAACACATTTTTTCTTAGCACTACATCCCTGGTAATAAGGCACTCATTTCTGTAGTAAGGATGTGCGATATGATCACCTACAAGTGTTTCTGTTCTCGATATATTCATTCAGTGCGACTGGGACAATTACAGTTGGTAAAATGTGATGTTTTTAAGACCACCACCGTGGTGCAAAACAATCGTTCTTTTTCATTGCATGACCGTGAAGGGAATGTTATGCGTGTGAGATAAGGGCAGACTTCAGTGGATCAGCAAACAACGAGCTGTTACTTGCGTCGGGCTAATGTGCGCTCAGAACTTTAAAAGTACCAGTGCCACAGCAGCTAATTCACCCCATGGCATTTCCATGCAATATAACAATATAGGGAAATCTCACAACTGCTCTGTAGAAAGAGAGATGTACCACGTCATAATATTCCGCACCGCTGTGAAAAACCTGGTGCTTTCAAGTCCTTATAAAGATCTTCGTTGGGTGGAGTTGCAACACCCCCACGAATCACAGTCACGAGCCGCCACTGCTGAGAAGTAAATGTTGTTGAGCCAATAATTCCGGACATAGCTATTTTGTAATAAAGATCCAGTAAAAAAAGCACCACCAGTAATATATTTACAAATTTAGAACTGGCTGAAAACTGTACAAACATTTCTTTGATGTTCATTAACTTTCAAGGAAAACCTTCAGCAAGATTCTGTGAAATTTTAAATCTAATTTGCACGAAACACTCAGGTTAAGGCTGTTCTTAAAACACGGGGAGTGAACCATTTTTCAAGGCGAACGCTTTCCTCCCTTAAAAACTCCCTCATCCCTTTGGAGATGAGATAACATTTTTTAAAATTTGCCGAAAGATTTCTTGCTTATCTCATAGGTGGAGAATAGTTACTTGAGTGCAGATCTGTGCAGGTTTGAATCATCGCAAAAAGATGAAAGCAGAGCCCAGTCGGCTGATTTTTCGAAAGCTTACAGAAATCCTAAAGCTTTTAAAACACTGTGAAGACCCGCGTGCGCCACTTTTTTGCGTCACTTTGCACCAACATAACTCGCTAGCCGATCGAGCTAGAGAGCTGTTCAAACTCTGGGAAGATGCGGAAAGTCTTCTAGTTCGGATTTAAAAAATGGAAGTTTTGGATTTTGGGTTCTTTGTTGGTGACGTTATAATTGAGGTCGGTTTACCCTGGGCGCAAACTCCAAGAGCCAATTTTTTGACTCAAGTTTTACTAAAAAATAGGCGATAGTCCGAGTCCTTAGAGCTCCTGATTGGCCATCTATCTTTGTGGTTCAAAAGTTATGGCAAAAAAACAAACTTTTCGTTAAAAATCTAATTTTGTTATTTTTCCAAAATTTGGTCTTAAAGGGTTTGGCATTCTAAATTTTTATCTTGCATTTTCTGCGTTATTCCCACACGCAGAATTGAAGTGAAATTTGCCTATGCTGCCTCTGATGGATGTAAAAAGGTCGACTTACATCTCTTTGAACGTCTGAATATTTTTTCTGAATTTGTTTTTCATATAATCATACTTAAACTGCAGAGATGTCATGAAACTTGAGGTGTCTACAAATTCGCCAAAAAGGCTCCCACAATTTCAAACGCAAAGGTAATATTGTGACCACGCAGTCCGACGAATGTTAGAATAAACATTAGTTCAAACGACAGAGAGCACTATAAAGCCCTTGTTATTTAAAACTACTCTTCTCAGATAAAAACTTACGCAAAATATTTTCACTGAATCTACATTATTTGTTAAGAATCCACATAAAACCATTTTGTTTGCTATTGTTAACAGTGTTAAGACCCCTCGCATGCATTACTGAGCTTCAACGCTTGGCATTGCGGGCTATTCTTCAATGAAGCATAAGTTTACATCAGAGCACAACGTGGTACCTGTGACTAATTCGATGCATGCAGCTGTGCACGATTGGCCACAATTTCTTTTACAAGCGTGCTTGCAAGGGAGAAGCTTGATGCACGTCATCCTGCATTTATAATCTTCTGGATTCATGTAACACCGAACACTTTGCAAATGACCACATTTTGGAATGACCTGGTGGAAGAAATATGAACTTGAAGTTAATGATTATCAACAGGTCAATGGTAGTTTGAAATGACAAACATTGATTATTGCACATTTCATTGGCAAGCTTTGAAACATCACCAGAAAAATCAAATAAAACGAGATTTCACTAGTTTTTGTTGCCAAACTTTATGAAAGAGTTGTCAATTAAAAGATCAGTGACTACTCATACTACATCAGTTGGGCCTGTTGTTGCACTTACTTTTTGGACTTCAACGGTACATTTCCCACAATCTTCGTAACACAGTTTCGAACACGGGTGACCTGAGTGTTTATTTCTGCCCAACTGATCAACACTTTCACGAGGTGCATCATTACTGCAATCTTCAGTTTCCAGTTCAATGCTCTGTTGAATGCCGGGCTGTGGACCCTCGACATCCTTCTGGTTCAAGTGCGATGAGGGTTTTGAATCTTTTTCAGTGTCGTCTGAAAACCCTTCCGTGATCCTGTCGGTAGCGTTGGGCGAGGAAGCGCTCAGAACATCACCAATGCCACATTCATGGGTTCGATCTGTATCTTCATTCGCTACCGTTCCCGATTGATCATCACCTACTTCCGGTTCCAGAACGTCGTGCGATATCTTACGGCGCTTTTCAGGGCAAGCTGACTCTGCATGTGAGTTTCCAGGGTCTTGGCCTGCTTCTTCTAAAATTTTGCTTGAAATGATTTGAAAATTTTCATCAGAGGAATATTCGGGGCTTGCCGCAGAATTGATACCTTGTAGCTTATCAAACGCATGTTGTGGAGAAGAATCTTCAGTAAAAGTTGTGCATCTTCGCAGGCATGGCTTCATGCATTTGTAGCGCTTGTGTTCCGGGTCTTCAGAATGACATGATCGCATGCATACATGTCCGCACGGTAGCCTATATTCACATGGTTTGCCGCAACCGCCTAAAAACGTATGTACGCTTTATGCTTCAAACTGAACAACTCGAATCAAATGTGTCATTGAAAAGGTAACAACGAAGGTTGTGAAACTTTGAATCACAGTTCGAATGAAACGTTTCATTGGACCTAAATTTGATTAAATAGCGAACATTTGAGCTTGTATCTTGCAGCCCCGTTTCTAATTGGAGCCTAACTGAAACAATTTGAATAATGTCAGCTAGTCAAAACGTTGTGGGGCTCCAGTTAGTTTCTGATTTAAATTAGCCGTACTGTAATAATTTGCCCCAACCGGCAGTTAAGAAAATCATACGAAAGCAAACTTATATTATTTTGCTGCTGATAATCATTAAAAACATTCATTTTAGGGAAAAAAGATTGAAGAGGAAATACAACACCGCGAGTATGTGATCTGCTCTCATCCTATACCTTCAGGAAGTTTTTCAAAGTCTTCTGTTTTTGTAACGTTCACTTTATGCTCAGGGTGGTTGTTGCACATCAGTGGTAAGCTGGAACCATAAAGCCCTTCTTGTTTCATTTTTGTTATAAGGTTTCTCCAGAGATCACTTTGTTCTTGCAGCAGCTGAAACGCAGAAAAATGATTTCTGTTGCTTATTGACAACAGACGGCAATGAGTCTGGAACTCCGCTGATCTCATGCGTACGACATAAGTTTTCCACGTCCTATATCTTGACGCCAGAGATCGCTCAATGCCTAAAGTTCTGGTTTTCAGAGATACTGTGGTAGCATAGATGGAAGATTCTTGTTTTAACGGCAGGTATCAACATTCATTATACTAATTGTTTACTTTGTCTAGTGCGTTTTTGGAGCAATCAATTCATGGACTTAGGATTCATTAAGGTACGAAAACACCATTATCTGCATAATTGCACTTGTGGCATCGTCAATCCCCGTGATTAAAATCTTTGCTATAGCAAAGGTTTTCCTGGTCAAGAAGTCAATGGTGAAATACTTAAGATGCTAAAACATTTACTGAACTACTGCATCAACTCTTTTCTGAACTCGAGGAAAACAGCGACATCGGCCAGGCTAAGACCTTAAGCTCGAAGACTCATTACTAGCGCCATATTTATGACATAAAAACGTGATAATTTGACTTTATTTTTCAGAAAATATGACTTTGCATGATCAGAAAAATGACTGAGCTAGAACATNCAACTACTGTACAAAGAAGCATTACAGCCGAAAATAGGCGTGAGAGATGGCAGTCTCATGGTTTGTTGANGCCCTACTAAGTAAACAGCTCGAAGCANGAGCAAAGCAACTACAGTAGTTTTGTTTGAAATGAATTGAAAACATGCATGGGCATTGATTTATTTCTTTGGGGCAGCAAGAATATGCACATTTTAGTCAGTGCATTACATTTCATCCAAAAATCTTCTTTCTCCTATGTGTTTGCCAACATTCGCAGGGTGCCCAAGTGGGTTCAGTTTGCAAGATGCAACTTAGACCTAGCCATGTAGTAGTTTCAGCTCATATATTGAGATTGTTTTAATGGTTTTCTTATTTTATAACCTAACATGGTAAAGACGACTTTTTATGACTTCACACTTTTGTTGTAGACTTCGCAGGGTTGCAATTTTTGTTTTGAAATTCGTTTTATATCTTCCTGGTACGCAGAAAAAGTATGACCTTCATGACTTTAAATGGCCCTACTCAAGACTTTTCTTTTGACAGATACCAACCGAGCCCTTCATTCTCAATACGTTTCATGTAACATCAAACAGAGATTGTCTGTTCTTTGTCTGCCTTCATTTTTGTAGAAATATATTTTTAAAGGACGCAAAGACATCCTCTGTGCTTCCTTTCTACGAAATTAGAAATTTGCATGCACTAATCAGAGAAATATATCGCTAACATTTCTGTGCAAAAGTATGTATGCAAGCTTGATTTCTTCAAGAAAAATTTTATTACATAATTTTTTACATAAAATTATTTTTGAAGCAATCAAGGCAATTTCAAACATTATTCATCTTAGCACTAATCGAGAACGGTTTAACGATTGAAAACTTTGTTTCTTCGATAAAATGCGGTGTTAATCTGTAAGACGTTGGTTACATGTTACAATTACATGTCACAGGTTGCGGAGTAAGTAGAAACGAAACGCTCTATGCTGACTCCGTACAACGCATGTCAAGCTCAAGTTTCAAGTTTATTGTCGTTTCGTATGACTGAGCTATAACAGAAACGATACTGAGAGCCATCGCGCAATAAGGAAAGCAATGGTCAGTGGAATTCAGAATAAATGAAAACGCAATGGCACAATAACTGATTAATGTAAATACGAGTGTCACTGTGTCACATTGGTTGATGAAGGGCCATGGCGGTCATCTAGTCAACCAGCTCCGTTTGTCAGTTTTTATGTTAAAAAAATAATAATTGGAATTCAAATACAATACAAACAAACAAACATAGAACACGGTGAAATCAATTTACAGACGAAGAGAGCATGCCTATGCACAGAAAGTAGTGGGTCAAATTTAATTGAGAAAATTTGATGTGGTCAAAAAATATTTAAACAAAATATAAAAAAGTAAAAAACTCGATGAAGTTTAAAAGCAAGACAAAACAAAACAAAAGGTTATGGATTATATTTTCATGTTGAAAAAATGGGATGTGCACAGGAACGAATGAGAAACAAACGGTACATAAAAAACAGATAGTATTATATTAATCAAATTTCCGAAACTCTCGGCGTTTAGTTCTTGATAAGTGAAATGTTGCTAAAGTATGTAATGATGCATCTTTTGCATGGAGGAGAGGTTTCTTAAGTTTTCATTTAAAGGTGAAAGTGGTAGAAGACTTAATACAGTCTGGTGTTGGAGACCACACTTTTGGGCCAACAAATGTAAGGGTAATTTTTTCTGAAGAAGAGTTAACTCTAGGAAAAAACATGTTGCCAGAAGTAGGTAGTCTTGTGGGGTAAGAATGAATTGAGCTGATTGGAATAAAATATTCATCAAAATGGTTGGGAAGCAATTTCTTGTAATAAGAGAGCACAAATTTGCCTACTGATAAGGTATAAAATTTGGGAAGACATAATATGTTTAAGTGCTGGAAGGATTCTTTCAGAGATATCTGCTTAGTTGGTCGTATTAGTTTTATAGCTTTATTTTGGAGCAGAAACGGAACTTTTGACAATCATGGCAAACATTGCATTTTTTTAATGGAGAAGAAAGGGACCGGTAATTTTGATTCTATAGATATAATGGCAATAAAACAAGCAAAACACTTAAATCAAAAAACTTGATTCGCTTGTATCTTTCAACCTAATATACAAACACCTAGTTCGGTTTCCAATTTCTCACCTCAAAGTTTCCGATGCAGTAGAACCCTTTCTTAGCTCTTGAAAGTGCCACACACACTCTGTTTTCTATTCTCAAAAATCCTATGCTGCCCTGAAACAAAACAAGTTAAGACTACAAAGCTGCTATTATAAGCAAGTTATCAAGTTCCAAACGCGAACATACTTCTTTATTGCTGCGAACCAAGGACAAAAGAATGATGTCGTTCTCCTCTCCTTGGTAATTATCCACTACTGTCACTTTCACCCGATGGCACAACTTGTTTTTCATAGCCTTCCTCATTGCAATCAATTGACCTACGCAAGTAAGTTTCATAGCTTTAATGTTTTGGTGGTGTCAAAGTTTTGAGTTTGTTTGTATTTTTACACAAACCCCATTTCTTGAAATAATTGAATACATACCTTAGGCACGTTATGTTATTATTTGTTCTAGTGCTGTCAAACAGGAATAGCCTACAACTGCCAAACACCATACCCGAGTACGCAGCCAGAATTGTTATTTGATGAGCGTGGTAATCTTGCTGCAGTAGATAGTCGCAGAAACGTAGCATGAGGTCAGCTTCGTGTTGGTTTGCCTGAAAAAGATTAAGCATTTTTTAAACTTTGCCAGACGTACTTAATAAATTTTTACAGCATAGCTTATCAGGTAATTTGAACTTGACAAGAAGGAAATTGTTTGGCACACATACATAGTTATTAAATTATATGATTTTACTCTACTCTTAATATTGAAAGTATAGCAGAAAATGAAAACGACAGCAATAAAAATTCCGCCAAATCCTTTGTCAAGAAGGTGCAATGACTATTGTTCAATTTGGATAACAGCTTTTGTTCTACACCCGCCGATATTTTCCTCTTAAATTGAGTACCCGTTTTACTTGTTTTTTTTCAGTTCAAAACCTCTTTGGTTATTGCAGATACTGCAGTTTCTAATCCTATATTAAGAGTAACTTCAAGTGGATAACTGACCTCCATGCTGTCGAATACCAGTAGATTTAGTTGCTTTAGCTTGCAGTATCCAGGCGGATGTGCTGGTACAAAAGATGAAGTTGATGTCTATCACAACTGATTTGCAAGAATGCAAATCAATAAAAAAGAGCCGAAGTTAAGGCACGTTGGCAGCCTGGTAGGGAATCCAATAAAAATGCATACTACACCCAGTGGCACATCATGCTGTTTTAGTGCAGAAAATGCATTGTGATACACTGCACAAGCTAAAACCATGAAGCTAAAGTTGATATGATTCAACTGTTACATTACAGGTTGCCTGATGCTACAATTCTTAAAAACTTGTAAGTTTTTCCTTGATTTACACTTCTTGATATCTGAGCTCATGTCATCAAAAACGGGATACCAGCCCCTAACACAATGTTTCCCGAACTATGGTTCGCTACACCAAATGGGGCTCCATCAGTGGCGTAACTGAAACCGGGTGGGAACCGCCCACCCACTGTCAAGCTAAATGTGAAAACCGGGCCCCCACTTAACTTACATTTCGGTATTTACTATTCTTTTGGTTTTCAGTAGATTGTCGTTTTTGTACGTTTGTGGTGTGTTTTCCGGTGATTTCAGGTTTTAGTATAGACATCCACATCCGAATTCACTATCACTTTAGTAACAAGACACCACAAGGGTGACACATCCGAATCTGAATGCAAATTGTTTTGCTAGGAAATTGATTTTGCGTCAATGACGCATCTTCAGTCCAGCAAATTGCAAGCAAAAGTTTACAGGTGAAGAGACGCAAAAGACTAAAGCAAGATTCTCAGAAAAAGTGCGTAGACTACAAGGCCCGCTAAGGTGGCTAGTGGGCCCCCTTCATCTAAGTTTTCCTTCCTGGCTCAAACCTCTGGTTGCCCCACTGGGATTCCATTATTATTTTTTGTTGTCACTTGTTTTTCTCAAACATGGATAAAGCTCCGAGTGTAAACCTTCCATTTCATCACACGTAGCACAATTTACACGCATGCGATGTAACGTAGTCCCTGAAGTCAACATAACACAACTCGGGCACGTTCTGACAGATATGGCATCACTCAGTTTTGGTATATTACATCAATGGATAAGCTATTGATGTTTCTGGTGCTCTGGTTTGTGCATTGCACACTACGTATAACTTGTTAAAGCAATGGATTAGCTCGTCTTTGTAAGGTTTTTGAACTGCTGCCAAGTTAGTCTTTAGCATTCTGATACTTCGAAGAATCAGCAGACAACGCACCCAGGGCGTAGATCATACTATATACTCTTCTCGCTTTCATGGGTGTGTATTTTGTAAGCAACGTCTTCATACAGCAGTAACAGTATGGACTAGTTATGAAGCCGCAAGACCACTTGTCAGTCAAACTGATACTGTCTGTAGATGTTGGCTGCACACCTACGTTAACAGACAATATAATAAAGTTAGAATAAGACCATGCCCCATCCTACGCCAGTTGTCCGAAGAACTGTTTTTGTGCAGGTTCGTTTGCCTTAGGCTTGAGCTTGAATTTTTTTAAATAGTTGAAACGGCGCTGGAATGATTTTGTTGCTTAGACCTGAGAGTGATTTACAAATTGTTTACAGTAGATGCATACTAAAGGTGAAGGTATTTTTCAATGCCAGTAACCACTTCTTCAGCAAATATTCAATTCCTAGGGAACTATGCTGGGATTTGCACCCATAGTGGAGCAGCATGTAGGTCTACTGCCATAAAAGCATGAATAGTAAAACTAGTCCAAGACAGGCACNAGGTGCCCAAGGCAAAGTGGACGCATAGTTTTCTCCACACAGAAGCGCTAGAAATAAAAATCTTATCAGAGGAGGAACATAACGCACTGAATTCTATTACAAATATGTAATCTTTATCAAAGCAAGCCGCTTACCAGAGGTTGTTTACTTTTTTGTGTGAGGAGATGGATGCTGATAACTCAGCCACGCGGTCGTGGCCTGAAACTTGATTATGAGCAACGAGAAAAAGATTGTTGTCTTCGCAAACAAACACAAACATGTGTCCTTAGCTGGAAATTTTTGTCAGGAATTGTTATTGCAAATGTTGTTTACCTAGCTGATGTATTTGACTCTCTGAACGGGCTGGATTGATGTATGCGAGGTCCTGGTTTTACAGTGATTGACCGCACTCACTGCAGAAATCATCGCTTACCATCAAAAAACTCAATTTGTGGAAAAATTACGTGAATCTAGATAAGACGTGTTTACTTCCTTAAAAACTATATTGTCGACAAAAATTAGATGTCAACGAAACCATAACTGCACTTACTGAGTAGCTTATTAAAAATTTTGATCACTATAATGGTGACATTCCGACGTCCACAAACGTACTGATTAGATAATAATCGATCCATTTGCAATCACGAATCTGCCTGAACAACATCTCCGCGTTGAAATAGACTTTGTAGATATAACTGTGGAAGTAGCAAATCCAGTGATGGGATTCGACCGGTTCGCAAGAACCTGTTCGTGGAATTCTTTTCCAGAGTTGTTGGCTTAAGCCAAGGGTTCTCAATTTTCCCTCATGAACATCTTTTACTTGTAATTGATTTTAGCAAACCTCTCATTGACCTGTTGCTAACTTCTAATTGTGAAAAAAGACTAAAATTTGAGAAAATAACTGAAATCAATAATTTCCTTGCTAGACTGTACCAGTTGGCAACACAGAGATCAACCTTTGCGCTTATATCGGGCCAACCAGCATGGTTTGCCTCTGGAGACTGTGATAATGAGGGAACCTGTTGTTAGTGAGTCCTGGAGTGAGAGAACCTGTTCTTAAAAAATTTGAAACGTTGGAAGAAAAAAAAACAAAACATTTGAAATATAAACATTTGGCTTCTGTGAATTCAAGTTATCCGACCTTATCAAAGTATGTCAATCAACATCTAATTGCATTTGCTCCCACTTGGCTTTGTGAATCAGGATTTAGTGCAATGAGTTTACTGGAAACAAAGTGTCGAAACAGGATGGATGTTGAACATGACATACACTTGTGTTTGAAAAAAGACACCGCGATTTCATAATCTTGTAAACATTATGCAAGCGNCTTCTTCCCGTTAGACTTTGAAACATGTACATCAATAATTTTTTTTGTTTCAAGCTTGAATCACAAAACTAAGACTTTTTGAGTGTTTTAGAGCAAAAAGGTAGTGCTTTCCGATCCNTGCAGGAGTATTAGCAAAAAGAAAAAATTAACTTTACCATTTCCGCTCAAAGCGAAAGTCAATTTTGTCGTGTTTCTCATACCACACAGCCACTTCGGATCATGCACTGACCAACCAGTTTTGTTTGTCACCATCTAAAACCGCTGCAACATATGTCCCATCAAGAAGACAGTCTTCGGGTCACCCCAGCCAGAACCCAAGTTTGCATGTTAAAGCAAGAAATAGGTCAACATCAGTGCGAAGGAGATTGATCCTTACCCAAGCTGGGCTTGGGGGGAGGCATTCCAGCAGGGTTGGAGTCTGGATTCACGGAGTCTAGAGTGGATTTCCCAAACCTCCTTCATTTTCGGATGGTGGTTTGTTGATGGCGCATTATAAGTATAACTACAATGGTCTTGTAGCGCCACTACTGAGTTTTTGCGATGTCTTCTTTCATTTGAGTCTGTTTATTTCGTGCTCTGGATGTGTTCCGTGCAGCTCTTCTGCTTACCAATACGCCTGTTAAGAAGGCTACAATACCAAAATGGTAAGACCCGGCCTAGAATCGAACTCTCGACCTACCAGTACTGAGGCGGACGCACTTACCACTAGACCAAGGGCTGATTGATCCACATTACGTTAACCCAGTGCCCAGCCTTGCTATCTGTAGAATCAAGCAGTTCCTGCGGCACAAATGTATATCTCGATTGAAGCCGCCGCTGCGTCTCATCAGGGGGACCGGTGAGTCCAGAGTGGAGCAGGTGTCGAAGCTCCAAAGTGTAGCATGCAAGTGACAGTGTGGGTCTTTCAGCTTTAGCAATATTACTAGCATGACCTCAGACAAAATTAAAGAAAACAGTGCTTTTATTCAGAGCGAAATGTACGCCATAATCAGTTGTACAGTTAGAAGAGAGTGGGTTTGTTGGGCACAAGCATACTGCATCGCCATTTCTTTCTGCAATCTGCATCACTTAATCAGTTTTGTATTGGTTGCTTGGTTTTTGGTAACCCACGGCTTCCATTCATTCAGGTTTTGAATAGTTAATAAGGATGCTTGCTACACAAAAATAAGGTTTTGCACAAAACGATTAGATCTCTTCCTGAGGAAAATGTGACAGAATTCATGTAAATCCATTTGCATGCTATAAAATTCATTCAAAAAAGTTTCAAAATAAACAAAAAGTATAGCGAAGCAGGTGCGTCGGACCACCTTACAAATCAAATTTTGTACCAGACAGGTTTATAGAATGATCATAAGTATCAACACATTGTGGTATCTGATCTTGTTTGTTCTCAATGGTTTTGGCACTCTTGGTTGTGATAGCGGATACTGCATCTACACGTGAAATGTCAGGTTGTGATAACTAATTTTTTCCTTTCACTCCTATTTCCTTCGTTGAGCTCGAAGATAATCTTCAAGACAAGAGAATCGCCGCACTTACTTTGCTCTTCCCATCCAAATCTTCATCTTCCGGTTCTGTGTGGTTAATGAAGTACATGTTTTTCTCCACGCCAACCATGTTTTCGTAATTCTGAACGCTTGCGTGATCTTCCAAATCCTTGTAAATACTTAATCGAAGTAAGTCAGCCATGCAAGGTCGCATCCGATGTTGCACTTTTAGCTTTGTGAAGGGGATTCCATTCTTTATCTGCACCACACAAGAAAATAAACTTCATACCGATAAGAAAATGCACGTCACAGGGCATGACGAACAAGGTTGATAAGGCATTTTCAATTTGATTTGACCCAGGTGATATGATATTTTGTGAACAAAAACTGATGCATCAGCTGAATCATCAAAAGAGCAAAGACTTCAACAATACGACTGAGAACGTCATATTTCGCTGAAGTTTCCATCTAATGACTAAAACATGCGTACGCGATGTTGACGCAGTAGATCATATCTGTTCAAAATTCAGACAATTAGTTTTGAACATTCATTTTGTTAAAGAGTCGTTTTGCAGTTAAATTGTTCTGACTTTCGAAACAACATTAAAAGATACTGTAAGTACATGCGCGCAGCGTATGATTTTCAAAATTTCTGAATATAAAAGGATTGGTATATTTAATGTTGAAGTTTTATATAAGACCAAGAAAATTAGCAAAAATGCTACTGCTTTCCAAACATTTTAAACGCAATATTTTAAAAGATGTACTGACGGACAGGGCCGGCCTTCAGCCGATTGCTTCCCATCGGGCCCCTCGCCAAAGGGGGCCGCGCTACGCCTAATAGATTACGAAAACTTGTTCTTTCAGTNGAAACTGCTTGTTGTTTTTTGGTTGTGTTGCCTAGCTTTTTCAATAGCAGCAAATTAGCGCGGAGAGGGCCTAACTTTGAAGCCGTTTTCTGTTGTGGTTATAAGCGTTTTTGTATTTGGCAGATCAAGTTTCAATACTTACTGCAAAATACGGTTCGATAGTTATTGTTGTTTCAACAGTCACTGCTGCTCGTCTTCTGAAGGTTAATCTTAGTTCGTAATTGCAAACGTGTGATGCTTAAATCGGTCTTATCCAATTTCCCTCTCGTACAGATCTGAGGCAACCTGAGAATGGCGACAACCTCTGAAATAAGCCTAGTTTTATTTATGAGAATTGAATGACAGGTGTGCGAAAAATTACGGTTCTTTGCCTTGTAAGAGAAAATTTCGTTAACGCATATTAACAGGAAAGCCACTTGTAAAGCAACAAGAGTGATAGTTACGTATGCGGGAAGTGATGAGCCTCATGATGTTCTTGTGGACAATGTTGCGTCATGAAGTTCCACCGAAACAAAGATTATGACATCAGTCTCACACAGATTGGCGTCGTAGTTTCTGAGATATAGGCCTAACAAATTAGAAGTTGCAAAAAAAGGTGCATAGGTGGGATTACCTTCATGGAAGCTTTTCAGGCTAACACAGTACTTACCTGTTTTGAAAAAATTCTAAAAAGTAGATTTGTAGTTATTGGGAAATCTAAAATTATATATTTCCTTCGTGTCAGAAGAGAACGACATTTCTTATCTTTTCGGTTATATTGAAAACCCGATCTCGCAAGCGGTTTGTCCTCTTAACCGTTGCTCTATTAAGTGGGTTTCACTGTAACCATTATCTAAATGTAAAGTAGATAATGATAGGCAGGTGTTATATTGTGTTTTGTTTTTTGGTTTTAACAGTCGAATTTGGGCTCAGCTTTGCTTCTAGAATATGTTGTTTATGTAACTAAGCTAAATACCACGAGTCGAAAAGCAAGAGACATCGCCCGAATATATTTAATTTGCAGTCGAGAGATGGTTGAAGTTGAAGCAAAAATTGCCGCAGCAGAACAAAATATAGGTGCTTTAGAGTTTGGGACAATATTTTAACAGAACTACCTCAGAAAATGCAGAAAAAAATCTAGAATAGCCATACCACAGTGAAGATGGCGACAACGTGCAGACAGCCTGATGATGTGCCAGGTAATCAAAGTAAAAGTTTATGTCCGGGACGTGAGATAAATCATTTCGAAAATGTTGAATCTGACAAAAAAGGAAGCTCGTCAGCCGGTGCATCTGATGAGGCTTGCGAGAACGAAATTTTAAAAATTTGCGAGCACGAAATTTGCGAGGTCCAACTCAGTGGCGTGTGAAGAAATTTTTGAGGTGGGCATCAAGTTATAATGATAGAAGTCGGTGGTGTGAAAGAACGAGCCCCGAAGGGCCGATGCCAAGCTAAGGAGTTTAACCTCTTCAGCAGACTTCTGCGACCAACACCGTGTCACCCAATGAGTCCACAAATTACTGAGAGGATGTTTGACTATGTGGCGTAACATCATCGGGCTGGAGGCTTACGTTATCGCCATTTTCACTGTGGTGTAGCTCTTCTAGAGCTTTTTCTGTTAAAATAATTGTCCAACGCACTTATCGCTTTTTCTGCTTAGGCCATTTTTGCCTTACCTTTTGCCCTCTTTTGACTGCAACTGAATATTTTCGGCCATGTCTCTTAATCTTTGACTCAGTGTATTTAACCTAGTTACAGAAACAACATATTGTTAATAAATAACCTAAATTCGACTCTAACAAATAATGTTTACAGTGAAACCCGTTACGAAAGCACAAACCGCTTTTTAGAGCAATTAGAGCAGGATTTCCTTATCCTGGAAAAGTAAATTTTTGTTTCTTTTTCAACACGAAGGAATATATAAAGTGATTGCATGTTTACCAATTACTATAAACTTATTTTTAGAAATTTAAAAACAGGCAAATATTCTATTAGCATCCAAAACTTCCACGAAAGTCATTCCACCTTTGAACCTTTTCAGACATTTTGCAGCGTCCAATTCGGTGGGCTGCATCTCAGAAACTACGACGGCGATCTGTGTGAAATTGATACCATATTTCTTGTTTCGGTATTACTTCACAGAGATGAACATGGACTTGGATTTAAATCCTGCAGCATTCTAGTATTTCGATGGATTTGGATTCGATTTTCTAATTGCTACTTCACCTGATTTAGATTGGATTTGACAATTTTGTTTTCAACTTCTTAGCAACTTTCGGTTCAGTTTCAGGACGACAGATTGCTGTATTTGATGTGTTAAGTTTGGTTCAGTTTATTTTCTCACATGAGTCGGCATTGTACATCGTGTTTCATTAAATCATGAGCTTTGACTACGACCCGTGATACAACTCTGCTCTCTTATGCACCGTGTCATCAACAGGGTTCCTACGCAATCTTGAAAGGTATGGAAAAATTGTCATTTTCCAGTCTGAAGAAGTCTGGAAGAAATGTTTTGGTCTGTTAGGTGTGGAAAAAGAAATTAATTTTGCAGACTTGATCTTTTGACATACATTTGATTAATAGTTTATTCAAGGTTGATATAATTTTGTTTATAACGTGTTAAATATTGCAGTGCCTGTATTTGACCTGGGTAGCAGGGTTGCGGAGTCGGAGGTAAAATACCCGACTCCAACTCCCGACTCCGAGTTTCCAAAACTTCCGACCCCGACCTTTCCAAAATTTCCGACTCCGACTCCTTAATATAAAGGGAATGAGATTTGGCTGTTAAAATCAATGGAAATCGTGGTACAAAGCCAGAAATCTCTGATTGAACAAAAAATTCAAAATAAATTTTGCCATTTCTTTGTGCAATTTAGGAATGTGATATAAAAAATGATCCAACTGGGCGTCCGGAGTCGGACAAGAATATCCGACTCCAACTCCTAGTGCTGTGAGGAATCCGACTCCGACTCCTTACGACTTCGACTCCGCAGCCCTGCGGGTAGGTCATACGGAAATGTTAAACCTGGGAAAAATTCCGGAAATGTCTGGAAAAGGTCTGGAAATTTATTTCCAAATTGCGTCGGCACCTTGCATTAAAGTTATGGAATTGATGTGACTCTTATTGACCCAGTCTTTTTAATGACTCATGATTGTTATGCGTACTGTACAGTAGAACGTATACCTCGTAACATTTACCATGTTTCATCATTATTTAAATGTGTGCAGCCTAGTGCTAATGAGCCGCTTGTGTTGTATGCCTGTTAATCTGTCTGGTTTGACATCTTACTCGCTTTTACTGAAATTCTTATTGCAATAGTGATAAAGTCTTTGAAGTGTCAAATATCCAATCCAAATATTCGGATTTGGATTGAAATTGAAATAAAACTGTTGGATCGGATTCAAAATTTGAAAAACATAAATCCGTTCGTCTCTGGTACTTCATGATGCAACTTTCCCCACAACACAACATCATGAGGCTTACTTCACTTACTGTCACTTTTGTTACTTTGCAAAATGGCTTGTTGACGTTCGTTAAAGAGATTTTCTGTTGTGTTACTTTACAAGGACCCTTTGTTTTTTGCACACAAGTAATAGTCATTCAGTTCGCATAAGTGAAACTACGTTTATTTCAAACAATTTTGCCAATATCAGGTTGTCTCATCAGATCTCTACCAAAGGGAAACTGAATAAGACTGAAACAGCAATTATTCAAACGTGACCAGCCAAATACGAAACTCTCATAAATGAAACAGAAAACAGCCTCAAAACTTAAACCCTCTCTGTAGCTGTTATGGAAAAACTAAGCTATACATTACCGAAAACAATGACCATTGTTAGGATTAAAGTACGAATTATGATGATTAATGACGTTAAAACAGCGCTGTTCATTTTTATTCTCGTGGGTAACGGACCCCACGCTTAAGAAATACCATAGACCTCGGGCCGGCACCACAAAAGCAGCTTTGACTGAAGTGTAAGCTTGTGTAGCGCGGGACACCTTTAGCGCGGGGCCCGATTGGAAGCAATCGGTCCAATCGGCTGAGTGCCGACCCTGCCCACAAATGTTCTTCCAATCGGGCCCCGCACTTGCTAAGGCCTGCCCTGCGCTGACAGAACTGTAGAGATAAGAGGGCTTTTGCTTAAAAGTTAAGATACTGTAAACTTACCATTCTTTCAAACAAAGATACGTCTAAATGAAAATATTTGGCAAGCTCATAGACTGTAGGTGAAGGTTTCAGCTGCTGATGATCACCGATTAGAATCAGATGCTGGGTTGTTTGGGGCATCGAAGTTACAACATGCGCTTCCAGCACCTCAGCCGCTTCTTCAACTATGACGATTCGAACCTACAGAAACAAGCAGAAAAGGTCTGTACAGCCACTTCTGGGCATGGGCGTAGGAACGGGGAAGAGCCTTGGGTTCACCTTGGATTTTGAATTTCACCATTTTCCTATTAATTTTTAGCAGAAAAGGTTGTTCTCTCAGTTTCGAGTGGATAAACTAAAATTCCCACCACTGTTGGCCCCATGGAAAAAATTCCTTCTGACCCCGATGTTTGTAGGTAGTAAGATACTTATTATTTTTGCGTCTCTTTAGCGAAAAAAGCACCAGATACTGCAGTATAGTTTTAGTACAGTAACTGCTGTAAAATGGAATTTTTGATTGTCGAAATAGTCTTAATCACTTTTCAGCGACTTCGACAGATAACTGCTTGTGACTGATTTGCTTGGCTTTGAAATAAGCTTCAACAATCAACCTGCAAGAAATTACTTACTGAAAGGTTTTGAATGAGATTGCGATATTTTGCTGCTCCTGTGGTTGTAAGACCAATTAAATCTGCTCGTTTCAATATCTCCTCATCTTCGGAAAATCGACAATTTCGTAACTTCTGAGTAACTTCCTGATATTTCATCATGTCTTGCTTGATTTCGTTTTGTATCCTTTTTCTATAATCATGTATCCAACGCCTGCAAGCATTTTACTTTCAATATTATTTGAAAAGATAGTAATGAACAGGTCAAAACAAATGTTCGACCTAGTTCAGAAATAATATTTTAGCTTAACTTGTGAAAGTTAGTTAAAGTGGGCTGTAATTTTAGCAAGTGGTATGCTTACTATGCGTGATTTGTTGTCTTGCTTTGAATAATTGCTGCATTTGTTGCCATTGGAAGTTTCGCAACCATCGTGCACTTCCCCTCACGGTGTGCAGGCTTTCTTTGATGAGATTATTAGTTATTCGTGCTTTGCGTTGTTTCCACAATAAGTGCACCTCAGACGTGTGTAAATAAAGCAATGGTGTTGCGGGCGATAGTTTTGATACAAAAATTGAAGCAGTGATGTTTCATGCTGTTTTGAAATCTGTCTTATTTAGCAACATTAAAATAAGCTTTCTCAGTGATCTGTCGCGCAGATAAGTATTGGATTTCAAAGGTTCTGATGAGAAAAATCAATTAGTAATTAATTTTGTTTATTTGCATATACTCGTACTTCATGCATACCAGCCGTAGCAACGTGGAATGACGAACAGTCAGAATCAGAATGCTGCTAAAAAATAATATTACAAGGAAAGCTGCGAAATAAAAAAATATAATAATATGGACTCAGGGTTTTTAAAGGTGTTCCAGGGACCCGATTCGGGTCCATGGAATCAGAGAAAATCTGGTCCCTAAAATCAGAGAAATCGGGTCCCTACAGGTCCATACCGGGTTCCTAACATTTTCCTTCAAAAAACCCTGATATAGTAAATGTCATATTTGCATGCACGATACTCTGTTTTTCTGACAGTCATGGAAGTATGTCTCACCTAATGAGATGTATTGTTATCTGTTTTGTCAAATGAACGATTATGCCCGTTACAGTTTGAAGCAGTATATTTGTGGTTCCCAACCGCTTCAGAAAGCGGTGAACCCCTTTAATAATACCATTTAATTTTGTTACGTACAAGTTGCCTCTACTAGAAAACGTTAACAACCGTTTTGCGCAGCAAAAATAATAAATGTTTCACGAAACTTTTTGCGTAGCAAATTGAGACTGCATAACAATCAAATTACTAACAAATGGGATTGGGTGTAAGACGCGCTGCTAAAGGCGGCATAATGTAATTTGTATTTGTGGAAAAAATATGGGAAAAGTTTATTCACCAGACATTGACATCTTCAGCAACAGTGTAGTCAGGTGGTGAAATGAGATACCAGGTTTCGAACATCTGCTGAAATTTGAAACAACTTGAAGAAAAGAAGCTTGGAACCAAGTGAACATTTGGGTTAAATTTCGTAGTATTTTTCAATTCAGACAACTAATTTTTTTCCCGGCGAAATCCAGATACTTCTCTGTTTTTAACATTGAATTTAACCACAGCAACTCTATAACTCACCTTCTCCTCAGCAGAAGTGGCCACGGGCCTGGAACCCACTCCAGGAGAATACCGAGTTTATTTCGGACCAGGAGCCGGAGTTACATTTTTTCGACAGCAGCCGGAGTCTGCGTGGTCTATGTCATTGCATTGCAAACATTGCCGAGTTTCGGTTTCCGCTGATGGTTTGCGGAGGTTGATCAGGAGTCAGATCAAGGGCCTACGCAAGGGGGGGTTGGGGTTAACCCCTCTTAGAACTTAATATTTTACAAAAACTTGATCACCTGCGCAAAGGAGATTAATTGCTTTCGCATACTTTTTGCTTTTCAATTTGCCGGATTAATGCAAATGCCACGGAATGAATTTGTATGCAAAATTCAAGAAACATTGCACGTGAAGCGGAACATTCCCGGTCTGGCTCCGCTTGCCGTTCGAACTTCCTACCGAGGAAGTGATCAAAGCCAATTGATCGCTATCTGCGCCTTAACCGATTTGACCAAAGAAGCGCTTCCCTCGTCACTTCTGATCGAGACATTTTGAGTTTCGACTTTCCACCAGGTACTTTCCTCTGGTGCTGTCCCCTTGGACTAAGTCGAATTTCTTGTAGTGGCACTTGTGTGACCATTACATACGTAAATTGGACAAAAAGTAATAGTTACGTTTTGGTGGGAATCTGGGTTGTCGTCTGTATCCAGAAACCATCTCACCACTTTTTGCGGACCTTTCGTTCAATACGTAGGTTTTAGATTGTGTTCCGCGATAGTTCACTTTATCCGAAAAAAATTGTCTTTATTTTGTCTGCTATGGCTGATCACCGCAAGCGCTAAACGCATTGGCTGCATTACCAAATTTTGTAGCATGATAGAACTGTTGCACGAGCTCAAAAATAGCAGTTCTTAACATAGAAGCATTCAGGCATTTGATAATGTTTTAGCAGGGAAAAAAGAAAACTTTTGGACTTCTATACATAACAAAAATCGAAGGTATTCTTGCGTACTCCACGCGCATTCTCAATTCTTGTGTAGTTGAGCAAGATTCAATCTTGCAAACCGGGTTGTGCGGCAGACAGTCTAGCCCCACATTTTCTATGCTTGACTGCTCGTATTCGACGAGATATTAGCGCAGCCTGATTTTGCAGTAGTTTCTGACGTATTGATGAGTGTGTTTTACTCCCCTGTTTTAACGCGCAGCCTGATATTTTTGCAGTTATGAACTGCAGTGTCGTATCGTTGAGTTTATTTTCCTCCGATATCTTAACTTGGAGCGTTGATAGTTTATATTCAGTGCAATGACACATAAAATAAGGGGAATGCGTGTCGTAGAAGAGCATGCATATTATGTCAACAAACTTCTCCAAATGTTGGTTTGGAAAATTGAATTTGACTTCAAATTATGACGTCAAAAAGAGCGCACTCCAAATACAAATGACCACCATAAGCCACTGAATGAACCCAGCCCCATGAAAATTTTCTGCCTACGCCACTGTGTCAAATTCTCTAATTTGAGAAAACATCGGGCCCGAGTTGAAAATTTTGGAATAAGAGCGGAGTCGGAGCCTGAAAATGTGATGTCGGCCACCTTTATTCCTCAGGCGTCATTACAAATTGCTAAGTCCACTTGCCCAGCTAGCCCACAGAACAGTGGTGCGCAGGGGTCTGGTGTCCACTTGCCCAGCTAGCCCACAGAGCAGTGGCGTGCAGAGGTCTGGTGTCCAGTTGCCCCAGCTAGCACACAGCGCAGTGGCGTACAGAGGTCATATCTGCTTTTCGATCATAAAGAAACAGGTCAAAAACCACGTCGTGAAGTCACATTCACATGGGAATGTTTTTCTATCCGCTTAATATTTATCACAGTTTGTTTCTGACGCATGTACCGGTTACGTTAATTGCGTTCAGGAAATCATTGAAGTTTGGCGACAAACCAAAATTCGCACTGTTTTAGCGGAGAGTCTGGCATACAGTAGGCAATTCAAAAGCAGTAATGAAGAACAACGTATGGTTCTATTCAACTTTAGCAATGGATGAGCTGTTTATATTGGAGAATAGCAAAAACGGTTGAAAAGCAACTTCCTCATTGTATTCTATCTGACAACGCGAAATTTTGAATTTATATTCCCATGTTGTTTGCATCGAATGAGTAAGTCTTAAGACCTGTACAGACTGTTGATCAACAAACTCTTAAAATGAGTAGTTTTGAATATGATCATAACGAATAAAACCTAGTTTTCGCCATGTAACAAAAATGGGCTAACTATATTCCTGCTTTTATGACAAAAAGCTCTTCAATATATTGAACAGTGGTTCTGAAGACGAATACCTTCCCACCCTCTCTAGTACCAGACACCGGCTGTCAGGGAGGAATGAGGAAAATATTGTGCTGAAGCGAGACCAGTTTTGCCCCCCTTAAAAATTATGAATCAAAACTGATATTAAGAGGTTCATTATCTTTTCAATACTATGACTAAAAATGATATGCTTTATCTGGAGATTCGTGCGTTGCTGCCTCGCCGCCTTAATGTCTTTATCGCGGAGCGTTTATTGCTGCCACGTCAGCAAGTGGCAGTTGGCGTTTGTATTTCATGGCGTGTGTTGAGCGGGCCGCCCTGTTGGCGTTGCTATTACGTGTTCTTGACGCTGCTCTTTGTTTCTGCAGAGGGTCACCGCGATCTTATATTGAGCAAAGCCTAACGTACTAGTGTCGCCTAGCAGGTTCTTGCGTCACAATTTAATCAACATAACGTTAAAATAGATAAGCTGTTACTTCGTCCTCGCGAGCTACAAAGTGAAACTGAACAGCCTGATGCTGCCAGCGTGTTTAACGTCTGGTTGTGAACAGTCGAAGATTTCATCGCTATTCTGCAAGAACTACAAAGAGACGGCGATCCTGTAGTCAATATAAAGCGTATTATTATTAACTGTCTTTTTCCTGCTGTCTACCTTCACGTTTAAGAAGCAGAGTCTTATGACATGATCGTTCAAATTCTGAAAGCTCTCCATGTCAAAAAGAGAAGAATAATGTCTATGCTCGGTATTTGTTAGTAAGCCGTCGTCAAGGTGGTGGTGAGTCGATTTCAGAGTTCGTACACGTACTTATAGGCCTTGCTAAAGACTTTGCTTTTTCTAATATGACTGCTGACATGTATCGCGAGGAACGCACTTGTGACGCCTCCATAAATGGACTCGCTTCTTCTGCAATTCGTCAACGTTGACTTGAAAAGGAAGAACTGTCTTTGAACCAAGCTTTTGAATTACCTGACAACCGTCACAGAGCTCATTGCTACTCTAGCGGCATGGTTCCCCTTGACCCTCATCAACTGTTGTCCATGATGACATCAAGACTCAAATGCTAAAAATTCTGGGGCTGCCACCTCTACGAGGCGATCATCTTCTCCAGTTGAATCGTGTTTCTGTGGTCTAGACACTCACCGAAACCGATCGTTGTGTCCTGCTCACTATGCCTCCTGTCATATTTGTGGAAAATGGAGTCATTTCGCTGGTGTCGATCTAAAGGTTCATCAAATGATGTTGCTTCGACTACTATCACTGCGCCTGTTCCGCATGTGCACCGACATTTCCTTGCTTCTGCTCCATCGAGTTTAGGATCTGCCGTCGTACCTGGGCCGTTGAATGACCCGCCCGTACAGGTTCTCAATGACTCTGGCGCGTCTGAAAACTTCGTCGACCCTTGATATTCACGATCGATTAAACATACCTGTGGACAGCGACAGGTCTTCAATCGGTATGGCTTCGTCGGAGATTTCCGTTGAAACCCTTGGAAAGATCACGGCGGATTTAAATCTCTTGACCGCACGTACCCGTCATCTAATTTCAGAGTCCTGAAGAACCTTGGTGCTGATGTCATAGTTGGTCAAACGTTTCTTAGACAGCATTCCTCCGTTACGTTCATGATGAATGGACAAAAAGAGACTTTAACGATAGCTACCTCAGCCGAATCCCCTGATGCTAGTCGCACAGCTGTCGCTGCTGCTGATTTGGAACCTCTACGGTTATTTGAATTCCTTCACCCTGATGGTAGCCCATCGCTGCTCCCTCTCGACGACATAGCTCTGAAGATACGAAGTTCATCAGATCTGAAGTGCAGCGACTACTGGATGCGGATATTATCGCACCAGCCAGGTGCCCTTGGAGAACTCAAGTTCTTGTTGTGAAACAAGGTGAAAAGAAAAGATTGGTCATAGAGTATTCTGTTACTATTAACCGCATTAATTTGCTGGACGCTTACCCGCTTCATAGAGGACTTGGTTAACCGAATAGCGCGAGACAAGTACTTTAGCTCTGCTGACCTTCGATTGGCGTATTACCAAGTGCCTCTGTTAGCTGAAGAACGGCACTACACCGCCTTAGAAGCTGATGGTCAGCTTTTTCAGTACGAACGCTTGCCATTTGGTGTTACCAACGACGTTTCTGCCTTCCAGCGCTCGTAGACAAATTTAAGCATCTTCACGACTTGACTGTTACTGGCGAAACTCTTGAGCATGACAGAAATTTAAAATGCTTCCTTGACGTCGCTGCTGAGTGTAATTTAACTATTAATGAAGAAAAATCAAAATTGCGCGTAGCTGAACTGGAGAAGCTTGGCTACGTGGTAGCCTACAAACAAATGAAGCCATACCCTAATGTAAACATATGCAAGCTCTACAGACCTACCTCAGCCGACTTGTGCAAAAGAGCTGAAGCGAGTGTCTGGTCTGGTTTCATATCATGCCAAATAGATACCTAACCTCTCCAAGAAACAGGTCCCCTCTTGCTCTGCAATGCCTTTCCTCTCAGCAACGAAGCTGTGAGTGTATTCAAAACGTTGAAAAACGGTCTATGTAACGCTAGTCTCGGCTCTTCAGGACGGCGTACTCTTCGAAGTCAAGACGGATGCGTCTGACTTTGCGTTGGCTGCTGTTTTGTCACAAGATAGCCGTCTGTTGCGTGTATGTCGCAAACACTCTCTGCGGCATTCCGTTGTTGAGAAGGAAGCCACTGCTGTAATTGAGGCAGTACAGAAATGGCTGCATTTTCCTTAAGAACGCTATTTCACAATTGTTACTGATCAGGAAGCTGTCTCGTTCATGTTCTCGCAAACGAACCGAGGTAAAATTAAAAACGCTAAAGTTCTTTCGTGGCGTTTGGAACTGAGTCAACTGCATCATGACATCCGCCATAAACCCGGTGTCTATAACTTTGTACCAGATGCATTATCTCGTTCGTGTGCCCTTGCACCTTTTATACCTCTTCGCCAATTGTACAAATCACTCGGCCAACCTGGTTTCGCTCGACTTTACCACTTTTTACGACAAAGTAATTTGCCTTGCTCCAGCGAGAAGAAGAAAACCGTCTGTCGATCACGCCAAACCTGCGCTGAAATTAAACAGCGTTTTTTTTAAGCTGCCTCTTCAGATTTTGAGAAAGGCTTTACGACAGTGGGACCGCTTAAGCCTCGATTTCAAAGGTCCGGTGAGGGGAGCGTTACCATACCTTCTGGTTGCAGTAGATGAATACTCCGTTTTCCTTTTGTTTTTCCATGTAAGAATATGAAGTCGAGTGCTGTAATTGCTTGTCTGTCATTTCTGTTTTGCGTCTTTAGTTTCCCTAGCTGCGTTCACAACGATCGGGGTGTTGTGGGTCAGTCTGACCATAACATGGCTAGTTTAGAAAATGGTGAAAGTAGCAGTAAACCAACATTAAAGAAATAACCTTTGTAAACAGTCAATCAGGAGATTGGATTGAAATAGTCAATAACAAAATGTATTGTGTATTAATTGTGTACTACAGTACTGTTTTGCAAAAAGTTATAGTGTGTCTAGTGAGTTGAGTAATGTATATTGCTACGTGTTTAATGTATTCGGGAAAATGCAACCTATATGGGAAAGTAATTGAATATCGGGAGCAAGAACAACATTCAAAAAAACTTTGAAGAGATAATAAATTGGTTACAAGATTTAATTAAATTATGTGAAAATCCAGAACAAAGCCAAGCAACTGCAAATATGCCTATTAAAAGTAATGAAGCAACGCTAAAAATCACAGCGAAAGTGACTACTGATGATTGCTGTATCTGGAGTTGGGAATGGATAAGTGAAAATGATCCATAAACCTTAATTATATTTGCAGACTTTAGTTTAACAAAAATATGGAACCAAAAACAAGTCTGGAGTAAATGCTTGTCTTGACGGCAAGACATCGGGACAAGCAAAGCATAAAAAAGTTACCGTAATATTGCGGTCAAGAGAAATTTGAAGCATATGATAAGCCTTTGGCTGTCATGGGTAACGAAGAAGCTGTACAAATTGTATTTAAATGGATCGGCTGCAATAGTATTAACGGCCAGTCATATGATGTACGTATGCGAATAGAAGAATTTGCAACGACATAAGGGTTAAAAGTGGTCAACCGCAACAGATCTGTATATGTTACGCGTCTTTGGGAAGTGCCGAAAGCTGATGAAATGGCATTACATTGCTGGCTTCCCGATGTAAACTACAGAACACTGACTATAGATGAGATAAATAGAAGTGTGCTACGTGTTGCAGCAATTGGTGAAACGGTAAAAGCAGTGCCACACGCTATGACAATCTGGAAGCAACCTGTGCGAGAAAGTGATTGTTGAAAACGGAAGTCTTTCCCAATCCCAACCTTGGTTGAATTTTCCTTAAAGTGTGAACTACTGTAAAATCATATGTTACCGTAACGATGTGAAAAATGCATCGTAATCGAAGTAATATACACCTGGTATTGCGTACAAGTGAATTTAAATAATGTACTATATCAGAAAAACCTTAGTTGTGGTTAATAACGAGCTGCATTGATCGTTGATGAAAAGTACCCTTTAAAGTGTCAATCGAACGTTAAAGTGTAATGAAGCGTAACGTATGTTGACGCTGCGAATTGTTGACTAAAGGCAGAGTGGAGTGCCGCAATAAGCAATACTTTGTTGACTAAGTGATTTAACAAGTAAAATTATATATTCCACAGGGGGGAAATTAAGAATGATTAGTTTAAAAACTTTATCTGTCTTTAAAACAAAAGCTAGCGTTGAATGTGCTGATGTTTTAAACAGTTTTAATGAAGATATTTTGTATAAAAAATTGATGATTTAGTAAACGAAGCAATTCAATTAAAATTACCAAATGATTGAAAATGTGATTTCTGCCAATTTTTGTAAGCAATAATGTAGTGAAAATGCATTTTATTGTATTGTATCTTTACTCATGCGATGATTTATGATTGATTGCAGTGATAAACGTGGTCTTTTGACCGTAAAATATATGAAAAGTGCTGAGCAATGTGATGCAGCATTTTGCGCAAATCGCCAACATAAGTAAAGAAAGATCTCTGACGTAGGGAAACTGTGACCTCGCACTTTGCGCAAACCGCCGGCAAAGATAAAGAAAAAATTCAGACATGGCGAAAACATGACAAAGCAGTTCGCGCAAACCGCCGAAATAAATAAAGAAAAGATGACTTAAAAACGAGACATGCGTCAGGTGTCAGACACAATTAAGAGTGATAATGCGAAAACCTGTATGCGAGCCATGACGTTGTTGACCAATCAGGGGTTAAAAACAAGTGAAGATAATAAATAATGAACTCTAAACTTGGTCCATAAATAGNAGGAAATCTGAGATGAAAATTCAGAGTTTGCGAGGCTTTCAACCACACAACACCTTACTGACACACACTAACACAGATGTTTGTTGCACTGGTCTATGCCCTGGTACGTCGGTTAAAGGGAGGGACTAGTTGGAAACATCAACCTTTTAAAACAACAACAGGTTGTTCGTGACGAAAAAACGAAGTTACGACGACTCAATTAAATGGTAATAGGAAGTTATTTAAGGAAATGCATTACCACACTAAGGCTAAAAATACGTGAATAAGATGGATCTTAGGATATTACAATTAAGGTGACGGCATTTGAGAGTTATCACAGTAGAATCTCAATTGTGATCATGTTAATTGTATAATTAAATGCGTGCATGCAGTTGTGTTTTGTGAAAGTGTAAATTTTAAAATTCATTGAGAAATCGTGAATATTTTGCCGTTGGTAAACTAAGAATTACAATCGCTCTGTATACAAATTAAGATGATGATTTCAACATCTGCTAATTCAAGTAGATGCTGCCAGTTATCATATTGAGTATGCTGCTGTCTGCTGTGAAGTTAAGGGCATTTTTTTACATAACCCACAACGGGATATTTTAGAACACGGTATGAATAAAATTCATAACTTTCCTAAATCTTTGATAGATCCTGGTCCAGCCAACCAGATTATTTTGATCTATTAAAGGGGGGGTTCACCGTTTGTCAGTCAGGAGACGCGGACTTACCTCTCCGCTCGCGGCATTTTTTTCAGTACGTCTACCGCCTACCACCCTACTGGAAACAGCCAGTGCGAACTGGTCAACCAAACCACTTGGCGAACCATTCAATTGTTGTTGCACGGACGTGGTCTTCCCGAGGATAGATGGGAGATGTTGGTCGAGGCTCTTCACGCCGTCCGATCACTCGTGTGTCTGTTTACTAATGAAAACCCCCACCAGAGATTGTTTCGTTTTCATCGGAGATCCATGAATGGTATGGCGCTACCTTCATGGCTGTTGACGCCCGGGACTGTGTTGGTGCGTCGACAAGTGCGAAGTAAGGGCGATCCCTTTTGCAATCCAGTGGAGCTTGTGGAAGGGAATCCCACTTATTCTGTTGTGCGTTTACCGGATGGTAAAGAAAGCACAGTCTCTATTTCCGATCTAGCTCCTTTTTTAAGGGAGAGTCTGGCATACAGCAGGCAATTTTAAAAGCAGTAATGAAGAATAACGTATGATTCTATTTAACTTTAGCAATGGATGAGCTGTTTATATTGGAGAATTGCAAAAACGGTTGAAAAGCAACATCCTCATTGCATTCAATCTGACAACGCGAAATTTTGAATTTACATTCCCATGTTGTTTGCATCGAATGAGTAAGTCTTAAGACCTGTACAGACTGTTGATCAACAAACTCCTAAAATGAGTAGTTTTGAAATGATTATTACTATCCTCCATGTCATACTTTTATGACAAACAGCTCTTCAACATATTGAACTCTGGTTCTAAAGACAAATACCTTCCCACCCTCTCTAGTACCAGATACCGGCTGTCAGGGAGGAAAGAGGAAAAGAGAGGAAAATATTGTGCTAGTGCGAAACACGTTTTCGGCCCCCTTACAAGTTATTAATCATCTGATTATGAGCTTCATTATCTTTTCAGTACTGTGACTAAAAATGATATGCTTCATTTAATTTTTTTACATTATTACCATTTACCAATGTTATTAGTTAATTTCAAAGGGTGTCTGGCTGATCTCAAAGAATGCACATGACACAAGTTGCTTCACGAATTTCCCAACTATACATAAAATATTACATCGATAGTAGGCTATAGCAATTCTCACTAGCAAAGAAAATTTAATAATCCCATAAACCCAATACAGTAATAGTAAAAGAATTTCTTTATTCGCTTTGCCTTGGATTCTACCTGTGTTTGACAGATTTTTTTTATTTGCTGTCCCCATATCAAATTCGAATATTGGCCTCTGTTAACTTCTCGAGGTGGTGCATCGCAATTTTTTAACCGGGACTTTGTTATTGACCGCACATTCACAACGGGTTTAAAATCTGGCGAGTTTCCAGACCAATCTAACACACTTAATTTTTGTTTCGTGAAAATCGCCTTCATTTGCGTAGATGAATGGCATGATGTAAATCAGGGGTGTGCAACGTTTTTTGTCGGCGGGCCATATAACCAACTTCAGACATCTAGGTGGGCCACACGAAAAATTTCGTTTTTTAACATAAACTGTCGGAATAGGATTTTCATGCATGATGGGGAAAAATGAGAGTGTTGGCAAGGGCCACACTAAATGGCTTGGCGGGCCGGGTTGTGGCCCGCGCGCCGCCTGTTGCACGTCCCTGATGTAAATCATGTTGAAATTTTCCTACATTAGGAAATGTTTTTCACTTATCTGAAATGACTTTTCTTTTAATTGCATCAATTTATTTGTATAAATTCATCATACCCTCAATTGGCATAAGTGAACCTACTCCAGAAATGCTGAAACTTTCCCAGAACATATTAATTTGGAGTGCTTTACTATCTCATTGAAATGGGCAGGATCTAACTGCTCATGATTCCTGATCCTGACAACTCTGCTGTGCTTTCCATGAATGCGAAAATGACTTTCATCGAACAACACCACTTTTTTCCAGTTATCTACAGTCCAATATATGTTTTTTGCCCATTCTAAATTTGTTTTCATTTTTTGAATAAGAAGCTCCTTTTTGGCGGTTATTTGGACTTTCTGCCAGTTTCCAGTAGGTTAGCTCCAGCAAGCATCAAATCTTCCAGGTAAAACAAAACGTGTCTACTTTGCATACATTTTACAGTTTGCAAAGGCTGTTTGAGTATAGTTTCAGTGTTCCCAAAGCGTAACAATGCAACTGCACTTCCTAGGTGTGATATCTGCCATTAAAAAACCACGGAAATTCCAACATGATCAGTTTCAACCAGGGGTGGATATTAGAATTTAGGGGCGCGAGACAAAATCACCAAAATTTGTCCCAAATTATAGCAAAATTTGTAATATTTGATGTTTGCAACATGTAATTTGAAAAGGGGGTCGGGCTGCGCTACGCAATATCAAAAGAGGCCCCCCATTATTTTGCATACGCTATAGAAAACTTTTATTTGCTGAAATTGAAAGCAAGTTGAATTTTTCATTTTGTCTGAGAACTTGCTTCTCCGTGAAAATCCATTTCACAATTCATATTCTTTTAAGTCATTTAAATTTCATTGTTCTTTCTCTACACGTTAAAATTGTTGAGGGGCCTATTGGCACATTTGCACATATGTTTCGTTTTACTTTGAAATTCATATGACTTGCTTCAGAGCTTATCAGGCCTAAATGTAACTCTACAGTGGTTCATCAGTTTTTAAACAAAACGATGCAAAAACTAAGTGCGAAACTCTCAAATGAGGGCCCCACGGCCTCTCTGGAATAAACGGAGCACAGAGCGGCTGCCTCGTTCATTCCCCTAATATCCACTGCTGCAGCAGCTACATACAACAGAAAGAACTGGCTACATTACATAACACTATTGAGCTGATTAAAGCTCTATGCGGCGTCATAAAGCACGTATCTTGATTGTTTCCACATGCCATGCAGTACTTTGTGCATTGGGCTAACAATGAAACAGAAGCAATTAAAATATGCCCAAACGCACACCAAAAGAAATGGCGATACATTGTACATCGACTTAACAACAATTTTAGTCAATTAATTANCACAAGTTTTTATGAATATAGCTGNAACATTGAAAACTTTGTACATAGCCTCTTTCAATTTAGAAATTCGAGGTTAATGCCATGGGCCCGCNGGACACTAACGAGCCCCGGTGCGGCGCACTGGCTGCACGCCTCTCTCGTGGGGCCTGCCGACTGGAGCCATATTTGAGTTCGCAATTAAAGCTGGTATAATGGTTCACAATCGTTTGCAGGTTGCAACCAAGTGTTGCACATGGCTATATTTTGCATGCATATGATACTTCCATCACACCTGTACAGTCTCCAGCGGTCATTCAACGCCAAATCATGGACATCTGTAACGTCATTCAACTCCTCGTCGAGCATAACACCAATGCCAGTGAGGTTGGCTCTTAGCATTTGTTTGCGTTTGTTTGTGACGTGAGGTTTGTCATTCCACTCAAGAAAAGCTGCGGATGAGAAAAGTGCAATTTTCTATTTATTTGGCAAAACCTTACAGCATATTTCCCACTTCACCTCGTTTAATTTTTGGATTTTGATAATTCATAATTTTCGCAAACGAATTCAAGATGGTGTGCACTACATTTGAATAAACTGGGAAACCTTCCAGTAGTAAATTGTCAGTATGATTAAGACAATCTAATTGCAAGAAACCACTAAAATGCTTTGACGAACAGAAATAAAGTCTACCTTCGAACTAGTCATATAAGATTCGGCTATAAAAATAAAGCCTACTAAATTCTAGAAGATCTCGGAAATTACAAAATCTAGCTTATCAAACACAGTTGAAACATTACCTTATATATAAGGTTACCCAGAACAAACGGCCAATTCGTTTGCACCTACGTTTAAGGGCCTTGACAAGATTGCGATATTAAGATAATGAGCATACGTTACTGAGAAACTGCGATGTCTACAATACCTTGGTGGGTTTCCATTGTCACGGCAGTCAGTTTCTTAAGCAAATAATTTTCTTTTTTGATATTTAGCTCCTTCTGCAATGGGGTGATGTTCTTTTCTCCTGCATAAGTTCAAATTACGAAAAAATTTGATAAATTTAATAACTAAGAAAAAAACACAGTAATAATTAATTGCATGTTTACACAATGCATAATCCAGTATGCCGCATATACGAACGTTTTCTATTTTAATAATAATCAATATATTCAAAGCATGCTATTTATAAAATACGTTCTCCACTATGTCACGCTTTTTGGCCGCGGAACGTTTCCAATTTGGAACAAGATGGACAGGAAACCCGAGTAAACTGCGTGAGGATTAGAACGATTAATTCGTTTTGATGTTGCCACGTTCATCACCACCGTGTTGCACAAAATATTTCGAACCCATTTTGTTTGTTTCGTCAACAGCAAAATTGTACCCAAGGCTTTGTTCAACCTAAAACACATCGAGCTTAGTTTTCTCCATGTGGTCGAATTCGCGACCGAAACAAAGAGGCTGCAAACGTGGCCGACAAATTGTCTATATTGTCTAGGGTTCAATTTCTACCATCAAATTAGTCCAAAAATTTGAAGAAACGAGGAGCAACCAAACGTTCGTATCCCAGGTTAACAGAAAAAAATGCGCAAGAAATGTTAGAGGAGCGAGAAAGTCACTTTGGACTGGATCAACTTTTTTGACGACCACAGTGCAATTTCTCCAACTTCCTTTACACATGGAAGCTTTCCGGACATTGCGAAAGTGTCTGTCGCAAGAAACAAGAAACCTTGTAACGCGTAAACTAGATTGTCTGGCAGAAAGTAAAAACCTCAGATTTTGGGGACAGTGTTCCCCAATTGGACATTCCCCTCCCTCTCAACAAGAAACAAGCTTCAACGGTGCTGCCACGGCAAGTTGATGGAACCTTGTCTCTACCAAAGTTTGAGAAGTACACAATATTAGTACTCAAGTCAATCAATATTTCATTAGAGAGTATTCCGTATTTATGACCTGCCGTCTCTGCAATCAATGCAGAGTCGAAAGCTATTTGTTAGAGTTGCATACAAAATCGACATTGTGAGAAGAGGTGGTTTAATTCATATTTACCGATAGCGTGACCCACGTGAATGACATAGGCAAGTAGGCAACATTGTAGAAACTTTGTCTGACAAGCGACGAAATTAAAGTCACATTCAGAAAGGGCCGTCGTGTACGCTCCCAGGACATTTTGTTAGCATTTACTAGACCGGTTGTCACCATTTTTTTTTACAGATCACTAGCTGCTGATTGTTTTGTTTGGTCTTACAAAAGCTTTGCCTGTATCATAGCAAAATAATCTGCACGTAGGGGTTTGTTTTGAGTAAATACAGTTAGAATGAATCTAAAAAAACTGATTATTAAGAGAAATTCGATGCCGAATCCTTGCCACAAGCGTTCTTTTTTATTTTTATTTTTTGTTTATTTAGGTGACGGCAATTGCCGCAGGCCGAAGCCAGAAGAAGCGCTACGGCAATTCTCTCAGTGGCTGTGGATCGAACACCTAACCTTCCAATTGAGGGCAGACACGCTACCACTGAGCTATTTCCACCCCCAGTCAATGAGCTGTAACCACGCCACAAGCGTTCCTGACTTTGAAAAAAAATCAGAAAATCTGCTGCTGAGGAACAGAGGGTTTGCTAAAAATTGTGCAAACAGTTTGTCCTCTCCAGCAGAGACTTCAATGGACAGCACCATTAAACCCAAGAAATCAAAGAATTGCAACCCCCATTAATACCTCCTCTCTGGCCAGATACCTCCCTCCTCAGAAGGGACGTACGAGTATAGTATCTGCAAAGACGAGAGGTATTGAGTGCTGTGCTAGCGGATATCCAGAGCTGAAACGTTTGCAGTAGTAGCAAAAAATTATATTTTTCCAGGCCAGGAATAATAGCCATGGATAACCTACCGCTTCACCATTTGGTGGTAATCGTTTGCAGTGAAACGTCGAAAACTGTGTCCTATCACTCTCGTTTCTGGGGAAAACTTCTATGCGATTGCAGGCGGTCCTATATTGGGCTAAACAGTCCAGGCTAGTCCCCGACATTCCGACTCATGACACCTGGCTAAGTAGCAGGATTATTTGTTGATCCAAATTTTGAGTGCTCTTGCTAGCATGCGTCATCAGATGCACATCCGACGAGATTCATTCTTTGTCAGAATCAACATTTTCGGAACGACTTGTATCACTTCCGGTACACTAGCTTCTACTTTCACTATCTGGCGTAACATGACCAAGCTGGCTGTCTACGCTGTCGTCATCTTCAGTGTAGTGTCGCATTGAGGGTAAACCTCAGTGGTTAAAAGAATTGTCCAAGGCACCTTTATTTTATCATGCTTCGGTCTGTTTTTGCCTTAGCTTTAGGCCTCTTTTCGCTGCCACCTAATATTTTCGGCCTATGTCTCAGTCTTTGACTCACAATATTCAACTTATTTACAGACAAAACATATTCTTAAATGAATAGTGCAAATTCGACTGTTTAAAGCCAAAAACAAAACACCTGCCTATCACTANATATTATACACGTGGAAAATGGTTACAGTGAAAACCACNAAATAGAGCACCGATTTAAAAAGTAAAAACCGCTTATTAGAGCAGCTTTTCAAAATCACGTAGACGGTTAAATTTCNTTTATATTAACACTAAGGAAACCTGTATGAACTGATTGTAGATTTCCCAAGAAGTTTAAACCTACTTTTTAATTTTTCAAAACAAGCAAGTAGGCNACTGCAGTAGCCTCAAACTTCTACGAATGTTATTTCGCTTTTCAAACTTTTTGCAACTTTCAGTTTGTTAGGCTATAATTTCGACGCCAATCTGTGACATTGATGCCATAACCCTTGTTTCGGCAGTGTTTCATGATGCAATTTTCATTACAAGAACATCCTGATGCTTACTTTACTTGAACCAAAGTGTCACTTCTGTTACTTTGCAAATGGCTTAACTGTTAGTAATTTTCTGTTACATTTTAAGAAATCGTTATTATTTGAGCACCTGAAATAGTTATTCATTAAAACCACATCATGGTCGTTCATAAGTTTCTTACAAATAAACTATCCAAACCTTTTCTACCAAAACAACATCCATAGAAAGTTTTTTTACCGTTATTCGTGGAAAAGCAAAACCAGTAATTGCAAAACGAACCTTTGAAGCTATACAAATCTAATAAAAAAGTTCGATACCAAAATATCCGCACATAAGCAATGTGAAGTGGGTCCATTATTCAGAAAAATTTTGAAAACTTCCTGATGCCTTTAATATTCACAACCAAATAACGTGAATGGAGTAAAAAATCCCATGTTTGAAAATTGGGATGGGTTTCTTTTGATAGAACAGCTAATCCCTTATTACTATAATTTGCTAAATATTCAAACTGTTTTGCATATCTTGTTGACGTGTGCAACAGGCTGTAATTCAAGTCACTTAGGCTGGCTCATACAAAATTGTTGTGGTAAGGTGCTTGACGCTTTTCAGCTCATCTTTTTACGCATACAATCTCGGACACTGACATCTTCAAACAACGTATGTGCCTGATGAGCATGCTTAAGCTCGTAAACGTGGTCGCATATTAAATTTAAAACCTGATTTGATTATTTTATTTGCTACTGAGTTTGACGCACAGGCACATACATTCGTCGTCGTTTTTGCTCTGAAGAAATTCAAATAAAATGTTACAAAAAACACCTAACATATGCAATGTAAATATTTTGAAAACTTGCAACACAGTTTGAGGGTCTTTTGGAAACTTTATCATACAATAAAATTAAATATTTCAGTTGATGAGTTGCATGTTGCAATTTTCACAAACTTTGTCATCAACAATCGCAGCCTAGTTATTTACGAGACAACAGCCGGTTTGATGAATGTAGTGAGAGTCTGAAATGAAAAATCGTTTTATTCTAGATACTGTATAACTTGCAGGTACGCCAACAATATTATGTACCAGAAACAAAATGGGTAGAAATGTATGCAAATGAAGGACATTTGGATCTTGAANACGACACAAAAACGTTTACAAAATATAAACTAACAGCTGCCACTGATTCATGAATGTACNAATTATTTCAATGCTCACTACAATAAAGAGCTGTGCTAAAGTCTTTTCTGACCTGATTACACCATTTTTGGAACAGCAGAAAACAAAGCACGCTGTTTCCTGTTGTTTAAATAAATTGCAGATTTGCACGAGGGTATCTATTGATTCAAATGTAAAAACTGACCCGTTGAGCGCTATTTTGCTTTCATGCTGCAAAACGAGCATTTTGTAATCAAAACTTTAAGAGAAGCAATAATCCAGGAAGCATCCTTCATTCGGTCGCCCTTCCGCTGACACCGTTGACCCTGTGGTGGCTGCAGGCTCTTTTGCATGGGCCTGCGCAATGGCGTGCGATCATCCGCGTTGTGTAAATGCATTGCGATTTTAAAGATTGAACGCACTTCGCGTGGATAACGAAAGGCACTTGTGGGGAGTATTCAGCTCAAAACGTCGGGTGACTCGTCACGCGCAAGCAACGGAGTTGGCTGGTGTTCTTTTGTTAGCTATCAGAAATGCAATAGTGTTTTTGTTCTGTTGACACCGTGGCCCACAAAAAAGCTGCCGNAAAAAATAAAGGTTTGTTGCAAAACCAATGTCGAATGTTTGTCGTTCAGNCAAGTTATCCAGTAAAGAAGGTCAGTTAACAAGGAGGTTTCTACATAAATCGGTTTCCNAGATCGTGAGACTCTGCAACTCTTCAAAAACCTTGATAGAAGACTTTTTAAGCAGGAAAAAATGTTTTTTTACATCTTATTTCTACAGTCAAAATTCATCAATAAAGTAAGGCTACCATTTTGTTTAGAGACAAATTTCAAGAAAACACATCCAAAAAATTGCTTCCAGGTTATGTTTGGCAAAATGAGTAATCATGAAAGTGTAAATGTCTCTTTTAAACTATGTCTTTTATTGTAACCAAAATGATGCTTCGTGGGAAGTTAACAAATTGTTTACCCATTGTTATTGAATCACTTGCCGGGAATCCACCCACAAAAATGTCAAATATTGTATTCCGATTGAGTTTAGTATTTGTTGTGATATTGAAGGTTGCTAAAACGATGGAACAGAATAATAAAATCTCTAAAATCATGCTCAGAACTTTCTTACCTGGGTCAAGATAGCGAGCTTCCTGGGCCGCAGCTGCTTCCTCGAGTATCTCGGAATCATTCATTTCTTCTGCAGAGAAAAAGGCAATTTAAATGCAATTTGAATCAAAGGCTTTTATATCGCTTTCCTAACAGATTCACACCATCTGGTTCGTGATGTATAATGACATGACGCACACCTAAAACCGCCATGTCGTAAACGTGTGTTGTGCCAGCAATTTTCATTCCTTTTCATAACGGTTTTCCTCAAGGGAGGGTTGCTGAGGAAACAGCCATAGGAGTACTCGAAATGCTGCATGGTCAGCAGCAATCAGATAGTTTTCTAGCTCCACGCCAAGACGGGACCAAGCAAGGTCGGAGATGTAGTCACACCACTTGGCCCTTGGACGAACTCTGGACCGCTTTCCCGTGGGTTTAGACAGCAGGACCTCGCCAAACCTTCCTGAGACATTCTGCACACATAGCCGAAACAGTGTAGCTAGGATCACAGCTGGTCACTTTCTCGCGAAATATCATGTCGTGAACTCTTCAAAAAAATCCCATCTCTGCCGCTTGCATTTGAGATGGCGTTCTTTCAGTTGTTTCCCAAGATTCATGACAATACGCGTGGATCACGTGAGGATCGCATCAAAGATCGATTTAAAAACTGACAGCTTTCCATGTTTGAAAGCTCCCATTTTGTGACGACCGAGCGAAGAAGCTTAAGCAAAGCTGCGTTTGCTTCACCAATCCGTGTATCAATCTACTTGCTCCGCCTGCGGCCCCTCTAGAATACCATCCCAGAGTAGGCTACTTGAACTTCACAAACTGCTACAGTGTATTGCCAGTGCCACTTAAATGCAGCGTACACTGCCCTGGGTTTTTAGAGAGACAAAGTATCTCAGTCTTTTCAGTTTTGATTTTCATTCCGGCTTGGTTGCAGGCAGCCGAAAACCGATCAAGTGCATGCTGAAGACCCTGTTCCAAAGAAGCAAGTAATACCCGTTGAGCTAGTGTATAATGTCGAAACAAACCTTCCTCGGAAATAAATTGTATGTAAGCATTCAAACTGGAACCATGTTTTGCCATCTGAATTAAAACTGTTGCGCCAAGACTATTACTAGGTGGGCATGCAGGCATTCGTGAGTTGTTAATTTAACACCGATGATTCCATATTACTCTCAGTTGGAATTGTTATTTTGAATGAAAATACGGAACGTCAGACGCAGATAAAATGCCCTGCCTTGTCCAGGAGTTGCAAACGGGCCTCATTTTGAAGCTCGAACCGGAAATTGCAAGCGCGAACCCACCCCGACATATATCATTGAGGCCCGAAAACCAAATTTACCGAGGGAGTCGAGATATCCGCAACTGCAGGGCATCAAAAAACGTATCATGTACGGGTAAGCTGCAGGTACACGGTTTTACCACACCCACAATAGCAACCATCTTGACCAAAACATTGGTTTAAAAAAAAAGAAAAAAAACTTAGTTTGTCAGTCAACGATGATACCGCGGAATGTAATGTATCTCAAGAAAAAACAAACGTTATCACGAAACTATCCACGATGGCGCTACAGGCATGAAAGAAACTATCTGGGATAGTGCTATAGGCATGAAAAGGTGGTTTGTAAGCCATCGTGTCTTGAAACAAGCTATAAGAATCGTGTAAGTAATTTATCTTTTCTAAGCGAAGCCATCCTGTGCTAATTTTCTCACCGCTGTCGCATTCTCGAAAAGAGTGTGAAACTAATCCGAGCAGAGAACAAAAGAACGCAGCTGTGTTTGCAAGCAGAATTAGCTGAAAAAAAATCACGATCACTTCACTCACAGAAGTCACATTGCACAACGAATGTACGTCGCAAAAGAAAAAATCGTTACTCTGCATGTGATAAAAATGTTTTGAGTATAGGCCCGAAATCGGCCCGAAACATTTTGACAAACTTAAGCCCGAGCCTGGCCCGAAACCCTATCCGAGAAGCCCGGCCCGACTTACAACTCTGCTTTGTCCGAGCCCGATTTGTACGTAAAATGGTGTATTTTAGAAAAAGCAGTTGGCATCCTAAGCTAAGTTGGGTTTTCTGAAAACAGATTGATTCTGATAAGATCTCATACTTCGATAATAACAGTCTCGGTGTTTTCTATCATGGATGTGCAGTTTCACGTTAAGATTTTCATAGACAGATAGTTTGCGTTAACGGGAGAAAAAAATTTTACCTTCTGCTGCATTAGCAATAATTTTGAAAATATCAAGTGGATATTTTTTCCATAGAAAACAATTCCATGGAAACCTCTACTTTCCTTTGTTTGTTTAGGTCTCTGAACAAAAAGCATCTTTCAATGAGTAATTGGCAGTGGAGGAAGTTTCGAACATGACGAAAATTCGGGAGCGGAAAGCATTTTGAACTATTGTTTTTTTACATGCTTCTGTGTACGTTTTGAAGCAGTTTTTAGTTAAGGCAGATATCTTGTAATTCGGGCATGGTGCGTCACGCGTTGAGCGATTTCTTTAACATTTAGGACGTACTCTCTTCGAGCATCGAAAAGGATTTTAACAAGGTTTTTATATTTAAAAAAATATTAAGTTCCATGTACTCTCAAATATACCACCACTAAGTGATGATTATGAATCCCTATGGCTTGAAGCATTAACTAATCAAGGTGATTTTGTTCTAGGTGTTGTGTACAGACATCCTGTTTCACATCATACACTCTTTAGAGAAATGTTTTTGAACACAATCAGGTACCTGAGTGACCATAAACATTTGTATTATATCTGTGGTGATTTTAATATTAATCT
>JGI24159J19872_10000246_pt1 | contig 42509 bp, 37 predicted proteins | sample Ectturendosymbi4_FD_19872 | JGI IMG/M metagenome (IMG submission 19872) | reverse complement strand
ATGTGCTAATAATCATTTTCAGATAAGCTTGAAATTTTTGCATTAAAGTTATGAAAACAGTTGGAAGTTGTCATTACTTATAACCAAGGTGTTATGCAATGATTTCATTGGCCAGGCCCGCTTGAGATTAAACATGCCTGAAGTGGCCCCGTAACTGAAACCAGTTTGACACCCCTGGGTTAGAAGATAGTTACATCGGTCGACTACATCGGCGAGGACGCCGTCCTCCATTATTTCCGCTGGAAATGTGGAATGTGTATGACAGAGTGATTCAAAACATGGGTAGAACGAACAACCACGTCGAGGCAGCCCATAGACGGGTACAGGTGGAACTCCAGATGGACCACCCAACCATCTGGAAGCTCATAGATGGGCTAAGACGAGTGCAAAAAGGGCGTGATGCTTTTCATGAGCATTTAGTAGCTGGAAACCCTCCGTCCAGGAAATGATCACGTTACAGAATGTGCGATGAGAGGATTCTGCGAGTGGTTCAGGGATATGCCAATTATGGTGTGACCGAATATCTGCGCGGAATTGCCCACAATTTCCAAATGGACTAGTTATATTTTCTGATGTTTTAGCGGGTATTTGTGTGATTGCGAACATGTAATGTGTCATTGTAATGTGTGATTGTCAACGTCACGTAGCATGTCATGTGCACATAAATTAATAACAGCCAAAACTCTATCGCCTACAAAGGATGTTGTTTTTGTTTTTATTTTGAGGGTCAGGAGCCAGTGTACTTCCCCGTTCGCCAGGATTTTGGAAGAGCTTAGTACGAAACACAAAAGCACTATGTATGCATCATGAATCCCATTAAATATAGCATGACTGAAACGGCCTGGGACAAGTGCTAGACCGAATCTTGCGCTTACATGCTTCCCAGACGACGGCAGTGCACTTTGGTGACATTCCAAAAGAAAACACATTTCACATTTCATCGCCGAAACGTCCATCGCCGAAACGGCGGCGCCGAACTGTCCCATTCCGCCCTCGTGAACCACGTGACCCTCATGATCCACGTGACCCTCCTGAACCACGTGACCCTCGAACAACGTGACCCTCGTGAGCCACGTGACGCTCGTAAGCCACGTGACCCTCATGAACCACGTGACCCACATAAACCACGTGACCCTTGGAAACAGACTTTAAGTTTATAAACTGCGCTGTTGTTGCATAAGGGCAGAGATGGTGTTCACACACAAGTATATGGAGTTTACCACCTTTCGTTTCTGAAAAAGAAAACGTTAGCCTTTCAGGCACGAAGCTATGAAAAAACAGATGAACCCTAAGCTTTCATGGAGCTGTCAGACTCAATTGCATTTAGCTGAGATTTCTTGCAACGTGTGGCAACAACCCAATGACCAAATTCATTTCCACTGCACATTGAAACCGTCATGTAACCTTTGGTGGTAGCCGGTACAAAAGTCACCGCCTTCAAATATCAGCAGCACCGGCAAAACCTGTGTTGAAGCTAACCTGCAAGTATCGGTCTCACTGCTCGCTGGTTGAGAAATGTTGAAATGTGTTGGAGAATATGGCCTCGCTTCCTCCTCCATGTCTTCGCCGTCGGATCTAACCATTGTCATGTCGTGCAGGTCCGACTGGCTGCGGCTTCGCGGGGAGGAGCGGCTGATGACGAAGCACAGTTCACAAGATAAGTAAAAAACTTTTGACTGAAACATAAGATCGTTAAAAGTGGTCGCGTTGGTCACAGTTTTGAGGAAGAATCGTGGACAGGTGATAAATGAAAGAAACGAGCAAAGCTTCGTGGAACTCGAACAACAAGAACGTTTCAGGCACATTTGCTGACACTGAAAGTAATACTATGAGAAAAAAAACGTTAACTCTGATTGCTTCTGGGTAGTTACAAGGGACGATTATTTCAACGTTGGCGTGTAGAACCGTGTTTCATAATTACATGTGTTTGGAGACTGTCAAGTGGGTAAACTCTTGGTTCATGCAGTGTTTCAGATGAATGAATCTTTTCAGTTGAACAGGAAAGAGTTTTATATGTCCAGAGCTTGGACGGGAACGGGAACAGAAACAGGGGTTTGGACAAGCAGCCAATTGATTCCACTGTTAAGAAGACGCAGCACAGACAATCATACCTTCCCATGACAGAAGCACGACTTGAATAACTTCCATCCAGGACAGATGAGCAACGTCTCTGCAGGTTCTCGTCGTAGAAATAACGGCCAGTGGGCGGCCGCAACGGCTCTATGACAAACATTACGACAAACTTTGAGAATTAGAAACTAGTTGTAAATGGTGAAGCAAGTTTTAGAAACATGCAAGGACATTTCTGCTTTAACTGAAAAACATCGGCCCATGTGTCAAGCTCGGTTTGGCTTCAATCGATCTCAGTGTTGAACTATAGAAATATCAAAAAAAAAACAATAAAACCTTCACGAGTTTCCTGGTCCTATCCGTGCGCAATACTCGTAACCTTCGTCACCCCGGATGACAACAAAAGCATTATTGCGTAATTAACGCGAAGTCCAGATGAAGATGTGCACAACTGCAATTGCCCAAACACTTTGTTATGCGCTATTATCAGTGATATTCATTCAGCTCAAACTGCCTCAAGAAGTTCAAGAAAGATAGTTTTAAATCCAAACGGTGGTAATTGTTTACAAAGACTAAAGATGAGTTCTAGGTTAGGCATGCACAATACTGCATGTCGATCATGTATGCGATAAGGAATAAGTCTCCGACAAGGGTCTTTCAACCTACAGTATGTTCCACTCTATGCTGAACTGGTATAGAGATTAGAGTGGCTAACAAATGACTTTTGCTTGTGAAAAAACTTGAAAATGAGCGGTTGATTGTTGTTAAAAAATCAAACCAACCCGCGGTAAATTTTATGTCACTGAAAAAACGGTATCTTCTCTAAAACGCAATTGCGTGAAATATTTTTCATCACTTTTCTGGTATTTTTGGAGTTAACATGTTTACTTCAACACTTATAACACCAGTGAACACCCCAGACTTAATCGCTGGATTATGATGAAACAATTATGTAAAAAGTTTAACACTCTAACTTTTAGTAAAAACTGGGCGAATGGTTTCGAAATGAGCTGCTGCAGCAAAATTAAAATACAGAAGTTACATCTTCGCAAGCCTTTTACTACACAAATTTTAACGGAGCATAACAATTGTGATGCCATAGAAAAAAATTGTGATGTCACAGGAAAATGTGTGATGCAACAGAACAGATCACAAAACAAGCATGAGGTTTTGTTCACTGCGCAATGTTATTTGAGAATTTTTAGAGTTGATACCAGTAGCCCTACCACTGCAGCCGAGACTTGTTTAATTTTCGGCTGTTTAACAAGGAATTCGTTGTTCACCTTCCATTGCAGCTCGAAGTTGGTCTTGTCTTTCAACCAGAAAACTAGTATCTTTCAAATTCTGGCTTCTTTCAAGCAGAGGAAAAAGAGCATATCCCATTTTTACATCAGACATTGTTCCCCGAACCTCCGTAAGGTCTTTGTCGATGTTCTGGAGATCCCTGCACAACCAAAACATATAGTGAATGCAGCAAAGCGTGTCTGAATTGAAACAATTCTGCAAAGTTACTTCGAGTTTTCATTTGTTTTCTGAATACTCCCAACTAAGAGTTGTAGTTGATCCAGATGTAAATTCATAGCAAAATTCCATAATGAGACCGTTCTGCAGTGACTTGCAGGTTAGGGTTAACTAGGTCTTGAAACTTGTAGTGTAGGTGTCTTTAGTCCCGACTTAACTAATTAGATCGGAAGCAAGGCTGGAGACAGAGGTCCCTGTAACATTCTGACTAGTGGGAGTTCGTCTCTACGAAATCGGCGTTAGATTCGGCGGTCGACGCGCGTCCATATCAGGACATTTCCCAGAAAAAGCTATCTTATCAACATCGCTGGCATTCGCGTTTCTGCTGAAATTTATTTAATCTCCAGTTATTTGTTGGCAAGACGTGCATCTTAAAACATTTACTGAGCAAACAAATGGCAAGTTTAATGTAATGATATTATTCTCCGGAAAGTCAGAAAACTGCGCTGGACATAAACGTCCGGAGTTTGCCCTGAAAGCGCCGAGGTCAATCCACAGAGGATCTTTTTTTCGTTCCTGGTTTCTCGTCAAATTACTGCAACGCTTCACACGTTGGGAATGTAAGTGTGAGGCCCGCTCTGTTGCAAAGTGTTGGCAATTTCGCAAATCACTCCATCGTTTCGTTAAAAGCAGCTTCGTTTCTGTGATATATAGGTTCAACACTACGCGTATAGCTACAAGCAATCACTTTTTATGGACTGCAAAACAAAAAAGTTTTAAGTTAAAATTTAAGCAAACAAATATAATCAACATACCAAACTGGTACGGGCGCGTTCTCTGAAACTGAAAAATTGTGCAGCAACGAAGAAAAGGATGGGGTTTGCTGTAAATAGTTCACGCGATGAAACGTTTGCCGGTACGTGAAACGTCGTGGCGGGTTTGGCGATCATGATATTGCTTGAATCTATGACGCGTTTCACCGTAGTTCATATAAATCGTATTTGAGAACCCCAATTGCCGAAGTAGAGAGGCTGCTTGCGTTCTGTTGACTTGGGTGAACACATTTATTCATCGCAGTCGGTTTATTCCCACTCCCTGGTTACGCAGCCACCGTCGAACGGTGGACGCAGACGTCCTTTGTTTATCGCTACTTGCATTGGTCACTAGCAGCTTGGAGATAAACACACTAAATATGCGAAAACATTAACTTGCTTAAACTAATGCATGAAACGGAGTGTGTTCGTAGCTTGGGTGAAAACGTTTACGAACTTCTTTGATTCCCCAAACGAGACCACACCAGCTGTCTTCGGCAGAAATTTCTTGCTTGGTCAATTAGTTCTCAGCAGTAAAAAGATTGTTTCCTCAACATAAAAATGTATTTGCGACATCTACAAAATATCACTTCTTTCTAATCACTCTTCAAATATCAATTACAATTCCCAAACCTGCAACGCTTGAGAAAGTTGAAACGTATACAGATGAAACAACTCCTAGGTTAGAACCAAAATCATATTTTTTAAATGAACAAGCAGTTATATTAAAGAGACTTTTGTATAGAAAATGTAGTGGCTTGCTAAAATAACTGCTGACTGAAGCAGTCAATACAGATATTTTTACAGAGGTTGAGCATTTTTTGCAGCTACTGAGATACTTGCAACGGTAAAGTGATAACTAATAAGGAAAGACACAGTTCTTCACCAAGCCACTCTTTTAGGACGAAGTTAAATTGTTGACATGCCGTTGCCCACCTTTGGTGCATAATATCAAAGTGAAATTTCTAAGTTGCACTATGTAAATCGTTTGTGCCTCGTTAAGGGAGCAAACAGACAAAAGTCATTTATTTGATCAAGCGATGAAAATCAACATATCAGTGTCAAAAACAAAGAAGACTTCTTATCTTAGGCACACGGGAAACGCAAACCCACTTTTCCTCCTGAAATTTCATAACGAACGATGCGGTGTTAATTTTTCTCGTCGGTGTTTTTTTCTCTTTCTTGACCGGTTTTGATTCATCGACACCCTGCAAAAATTCTCAGGTTTCTATTTTGAACTTACCTAAAAAACACAACTAAATGATACACAATAACTTTACTGTTGTCGCAGTAAATTGAGAACAGTAAAACACAGCAAATGCATCACAGAACAACTACACACAATCCAGAAGAAAACTAAGAGCGGGAGCTTCAAATCTATTTCGCTGACCGTTGCAACCGACTTAGTTTGAAATAAGCTGACAAAACAATTCAAAATTAAAACACGAACTTTAGTTTAGTTTCGGTTCTGGCCAAACTCAAATAATAAGCGCCACGACCACGTTTGTAACTTCAGTCACAACGGCAGGTGAAAAGACAAAAAATTAGACAACTGCTGAAAAACAGAGTAGAAACTAAAAATACAGATTACCGGTAGTAAAATTAAAACTGGTTTAATCAACTATTTCAAAAGACTGAAGAGTAACAAAAGATATCTTCAGGAATGCATGATGTCGGAATAAACGAATAACATAGAAAAAATACATGCCACTCTACGGTTATTTATCTGTCGGGGAAGTTTCAAGCTTTTAACAAGGATACAAACTCTACGGAGGAGGTGGATTAAAATTGCGTTTGCGCTTTTTCAAACCGGAAAAATGTTAATTTCAAAAACAGCTATATCAAAAAATAGATTGATGGTGACATCGATGGGAGACCACTGAGGATTTCAAACATGATTGCAGACAGCTTATCATCGCTACAGTTTTTCAATGCAGAACTTTCCTAGGCGCTTACTCGTAACGCAATGTTAAAAGATTGTAAGTGCCTGCAACTCACAGTCGACAATTTTTGTTTAACGCTTTGGAATGGGAAGGTGGAGGATACGATAAAGTTCGCACTTTGTGCGCCTGTGATGATGTAATTTATCGTGAACCGCCCTCTACGTGGTGAGAGTCACCATGTACTGTATTGAATATCAGCAAATGTTTCGTTTGCTTTTCTTGTAATTGTGACGATTCTGAAGTGAAGTTTCTGTTGAATGACGACATTAATTAATTTTTACATTTTTTTATTTTGTGGATTTACCGCAGACTCGTGGTCAATATCACAATCGAATAATAATATTATTGTTTCCTTAAATAAGTAAATCTACAGTGGGTAGTAATGATTGAGAAGTGCTTGCATGCCTCAAAACGTGGATCACATTGTGCTCAATGAGCACAGCACTGCTCATTGATTCGAATGTTTATTGATTCGATTTACTGAATCGCGGGCAGCCCGCACAACGTAACTGGATCCGCAAACAAGCTGTGAAAGAAACTTAAAATTATGTCTCCACTTCATGACAATAGCATTGCGGCTGCCAAGCCAGTCAGAGGGAAGTGTTTGCTTCAGACACATAAACCGAGTACGTGAAAACAAATACAAACTGAATGGCAGTCGTGAGATTCTTACTGTCTTACAAGCAAGGATGACGACAGTCTGTAGAATTCAACTAATTATTACAGATTTTGTGGACAATGCAAAACAGGAATTGTTTTAGTGAAAAATAATAGCACCTAATGAACCCGACTCTGTTTGTATGCTGATGCCATTCCTTCTGCCACTGCAGAGGCTATTTCAAAACAAAAAGAGGGTCATAGGTTAGGGACCGAGTTTGCTGGAAAACTTTGGGAGTGACAAACTTTGTGTGCTGTTTGCGTTTCTGTAACGTCACCATGTTCACTCAACCGTGGTACGACCTTTTTCTAAAACTGGCAGAATGGGAGGCAAATTAAATTATGGAAATGGTATATTTTGGGGACACAATTCAAATTAACCAACACAATCATCAACAATCCTGATAATTCAGTTTACATCTGTACATTGTGTCTATAGGTAATCCAATGATAATGTCCATTTTTCTTATTTATTCCCAACTTTATGCTGAGGGTTTTCAACAGTAATGTGACCACGAAATTTGTACAACTACATTATTTTATCACAAACATACAAAAGATATTGTGTCATCCCTTGTCCAAAATCCAGGGGGAACATGTTCTCCCCGTTCCTCTCCAAAACGCCGTCCCTGGCGTATGTTCCCATTCTGGTGTTCAGTTAAACGTAGACGGTAGACGGTTTACACTGGTGCGAGGACACTCATGCCTCCTCAGGTGACAGAATGCATTGATGAATGGATTACACTGCAATGCTTCATCGAAATTATCCGTACCTCGTGTAACCGCCATTCGAGTCTCCGGCTGTCTTCCACATTGGTACGGCTTCACGAGTTACGCGAATGTTTCAACAAACAAACTAAAATCGATTCACTTTTATTAAATCAACTGTTGGAAGTGATATCGAAAATTTCTTTGCGAATTGTTGAAGTTCCATCAATTTTTAAGCCATATATGTGTTATGTTTTGCTTTGTTGCTGTTTCTTTCACTTGATAGAAGAAACGAATTGTCTGTTTTTTGCCTTATCCGCTCGGATTTCTAAAAAATTGCCCCAGCCGGACCGGATAAAAATTGCCCCAGCTAGACCGCACATTTTGGTTACAGACCATTCGTTCTACTTCATACAAACAAATAAACCATCACGGTATTCGAGCTTGTGGAATAAGCTGTTTCTGACTTTAGCACGATTTTTCGGGGCACTTCAATGCACCTGCTACCGAGGCATTACTGTCTGGAAGGAAGGAATTGGTTGTTATGGTGCGAATGCTAACGAATTTTTCTCTTGCAGCACTGCTGCAACAACGGGCATAACATCAAGGATGCATATTTCCAACACAAAGAGATCTCCAACTGGTACGAAGTCTCCGCAACTACAGTCGCCAAATGATGTTACATTTCCGTTGAACTGCTTCGATCGAAATCACGTTGGCAACAAAAGGGTCAGAAAAACGACTGACGATTTCTTGGTCGTCAGCATGTTACCATTGCTACGTTAGGAGAAACCTGTAGAGCTCTGACAAACCTGTGGGAGTAAAAATCCTTACAGAATATAGTTCAAAGTTCTGGTGGAAGAGGACGTAAAATAAAGACCTAGCGTTCCATCCCTTTTACGGGAACTTCTCGGAAGCGGAGGACAAATAAGATGAACGCAGTTGTTACATGAAAGGTAGAAAGTCAATCTGGAATGTTCATCCCAATGCCCAGAAAAGGAGGCACGGAGCAAATCCGTTTCCGACTCCCACGAAACGCTTATGCTCGAAAGAAGATGTCACTGAGAGAAAACTGAACCAGAACTGAGGTGGAGCTACTTATCCTCCAAATACAGGGATCTCAGTGGCGGTTGTTGGCCGTGTGGACAGGCTTTTGGCCGCGTGAATGAAAGCTTATCAAGGCAGATTCTGCCGGCAAGACCACGGCGAGGGCGACCCAGATGCTGCTCACGTCCCACGTGACGTTAGTTCACCCCCAATCGGGCTTGATTGTTTCGTGATGCAGAACCAGCAGGATATGCACAGATCGCTGAGAATGGTGGGGTATTTCAAGATCTGCTGGGACTGCTGCCATCATGACTGTATTGAGAGGAAATGCAGGTTTAGAAACGAATCATGATGATTATATCAAAAGTACTTTAAAGAAATAAGCCACTGAAAAATCTTTATCACCTGCCTAGGAGATATTTCATAAGGAACTTGTCGAAAACAAGAAAAATTTAAACAGCAATACTCACAAACTTAAACTCCCTTTAGGACACACACATAAAAGCTACAGACTGAAAAATCTTTTCCTACAACAGATAAATAGTTACAACTCTGGATCAGCTTGCATTGGACAAACGTGATACTGTGACGCAATAAAATCAGACTTCCTGATTCACTAGAGTTTAACCAACTAATGCCTGAGTCAGGATAACAAAGGAAACGCTGCGCAAACTCGGTGCATACAAGCGACTGGTACGAGATAGAAATGCGGAATTATTATTATAGGGGGAGGGTTCGCGCTTCGACATCACCAGTCTTTTAGCGCCACGTCTCATTTCTGGTTCATCAATGCTTCAGATGGTTCGACGCGTCTCGTCTACAAATATCCGAACTAGTCGGGAAGCATCTGAGTGACGATGAACGTCCGGAATATTTATATTGACGCCCATTTCTTTTCAGGCTCGCCAGTGGTGTTTCACGTTGTACTCGGTATTTAGGACAGATCAATAGAAAGTGCGATGCAGTTTCGGGTATCTTGCATACGTCACAGAACCCATCCGGGTGGAGCCCCAACCGATAAAGGTGGAGGTGCAGTTTGCAGTGGCCCGTTCTCAGCCGAAACAACGTGGCTGTGTCTTCTTGGACAAGTTGCAGGTCCTCTTTACGTCGTCGGGGATAGACGGCTTTGTAGGATTTCTCCTTCGGGTCACTTTGATACCTGGCATTCCAAACGTGATCATAGTGGGCACGCAGGTGCTGACATATGTCTGCGAAGCTCACACAGGTGTTAACGGTTTTGTGACTAACCTGGCCGACGTCCCGATCGCGGTTATCGGATGTAGCCATCTTGGCCAATGAATCTGCGAGTTCGTTTCCAGGAATACCACAATGGCCTGAAACCCACATAAACACTATTTCGCGACCAGCCTTTGCGAGAGTTGAGCACAGGACGATCTCGCTGGCGAAGACGTGGGTGGTCCAGCACCTGCTTCCAATGGACTGTAATGCGCCGAGACTGTCAGTGATGATCAACACTTTTGGTACAGCGTAGATAAAGACGCAATAAAGACCACCACATAAGAATACCAAACAGTTCTGCACTGAAGAACGACGCGTTCGGGTTGATTGTAATCGACTTGCGGATATTTAACTGTTCGACGTATATGCCACAGCCCATAAGTGAAGCTGTTTTCGAACCATCGGTATAAATTTTATGATGCCCACTGTAGTACGCATGCAGTTTGGACAGAAAAAAAGGCACCGCAGTGGTGGTGCCAGAGTGTTGCGCGAAGTTCAAAACAGAGAATTCCAGTAGTGGATGGTGAAGCAACCAAGGTGGGGAGTCAAAAATCCGGAGGACATTTGCCTGAAGCAGATCGCCAGTTATGGTCGATTTGGCTAGCATACTCAAGGAACAGAAATTCGCAGAGTCCGGGAAACATTCCTGCCAATGGGCTTAGCGGGATGCGTAGAAAACGTCAGAAGGTGAGCTTTATATTTAGAGCACAGTAATTGATGCTTCAAACCCAGAGGTATCTCGTTGCATGCGTGCTGGAAGCACAGTATTGGTGTGTTCCGCACAGTATTGGTGTGTTCCGCTTGGCGCCCGTGCACAGACGCAACGCTTCATTTTGAACTTTTAACCAGTGGATCCACTATCGATTTAGCAGAGAAAAAATACGCCTCCATGCCGTATTCCAAGACCGATCGCACGAGACATCTGCAGATGGTGAGGAGGGGGATTTGCTTGCCCCCTGGAAGTACCTCTTGAGAACATCATCATATTCAACCGCTTGTGGCATTTGGCCACAACGTTCTGTTTGTGGGTTGTGTACAGGCCGTTACTTTGAAAAGTAATCCCCAAATCCTTGTAGTCCCTCTTTGATGGAATAAGAACATTGGTTAGTGCCAACCTCACCGTTGGTGGCTTGCGCTTCCTGCTGAACAAAACGGCCGCCGACTTCGATGGCGAAATGCAGAATCCAGAATTTATACACCATGTGGCAACTTTTGATAAAGACTCTTGGCAGCGTGCTTCGAGTAATTGAATATCGGAGCCACTTTCCCAAAAGCAGAAGTCATCAGCGTATAAGGCCGAGGAAGAGAACACATGACGGGATACATCGTTTATCATGACAGAAAACAAGAGCGGACCGAGAAGACTTCCTTGCGGAGCACCGTTTGCAGACTCCTTGATACTGGATAACGAGGAGCCGACCCTGATTTGAAAAGTCCGGCGAGAAAGGAAGGACTGAATGAACCGCAGCATTTCCCCAGTTATATCCAACGCCAACAGTTTTGACAAGAGCACTGTTTTATTCACCATATCATAGGCGTTTTCAATGTCAATGAAAACTGCTAATACGTTGTGCTTATTGGCCAACGCTTTCTGAACTGCATCATGTAAACGCAGGATATGATCCGTTGTTCTGCGTCGAGCACGAAAGCCCGACTGGTTTGTGTCGAGTAGGCTGTGATACTCCAGATACCACTTAAGACGTTGTCCGACCATTTTTTCCATTAGTTTACATACGTGGCTAGTGAGAGATATTGGCCTATATGACGAGGGTACATGCGAGGGTCTGTGTGACTTCGCAAAGGGCAGCACTATAGAGTGCTCCCAGCTTGGGGTAATTCGCCAAACCTCCAGTATCGGTTGAATAATTGGAGAACTAGTTGGAGAGAAGAAGGTTTCATGTGTTTAAACATTTGGTAGCAAATATTGTCGTTTCCAGGAGCCGTATCAGGAGCACTTGCAATGACGGCTTGCAATTCTGATAGTGAGAATGGTTCGTTTAATCTGGGATCATTCGGAACGGTGCGTTGCATATCGAGTTGTAGTGCAACGTGCAATTGTGGGAGTTTGGTGAAAAATGCTGATGGATAGTGTGTATCAAAGTTGCACGAAGCATAATGACTGGCTAAGATAATGCGGAATGACACGCATCAAGGCACGGCAGTCGTCAACACAACAAGAATGAAATTACGTAATCAGGAACGCGGGCAATTCAGAGAAGCGGCAGCGCCGTTTATAATTACCACAGATACACATCACAACCTGAGGTAAACATTAATTTGGTAACGCAATAAGGACGGTTACTGCAACAATGATAGGTCTTCAATCATTTACAGTAACTTGACACATCTGAAACTTAATCATGAAACACACAGTATATCTTCATCTGTGCATATCTTAAATTGCTTGTATTGCACTTCCTGTCTATCAGTATACATTCCTGAATATAACTTGTCATTGAGTTGAAACTAATAAGCAACAAGCACACTCAAATAAAATCAAATTTCTGCAAAGATTACCTGAACATGATTTCATATAGCAAATTATAAAAAATAGACTGTGAATTGCAAACATTTTGTATATTCAGTGATAATTTAATACCTTTGAGCAACGTTAAGCAATTTAAGCATTTGTGTTCATACTTGTTCAGATCTTTGCTCTTTCTTAAATCCAACTTGACTGTGAACAGTGCTTTTTTGCCCTAATGAAACTTGCACAAGTGTCTTCAATTCAAGGTGCAATGGATCACCAACCACTCTGTATGGCTTCCATGATACAGAATTGTAACCCTGAGAGGTCCTTTGCAGCAATCTTCAAACACAAATGAGATATTCTTTTCATAACAATTATACACATGTTTCTACCAATAGCTACATGGCACAGTAGTTGTATAACAAAATTTCAAACTAAAAGCAAGGTTAACTCAGAAAATCTTATCAATTGCTCTTTGTTGTGAGATTTGTTGTTTGGCATGAGAATCAAATAAAATTCCAAGTGCATTATTTAGCCACATAAGATGAAACCAATATACTTCTGCGACTGTCTTTGGTTTAGCTTTTAAGCTTTAGCTTTAAAAACCTTCTACACAAGCTTTTAAAGATCCTGTAACCTTTGTATAGAACTTGATCACCAGTACTGTCTTCTATCTCTACAAATTATTGAAAAATTTTATAAAATTTTAGTTCTTCTACAAACGTAAAGGGCTGAGGGTTGATGAAACCCAAACCAAATTTGAGAAACGCTAACAGTTTCATCAACACTAAAAAAGCCTTCAAAAAACTATACATTTTTATTTTGAGACATTTCGGATTATTCTTAGTCCATCTTCAGTCAAAAATTTTTTTATCATAAAACTGACCACAGATTCTATTTGAATAAGGACTGGAAATGCATCAACATGAAAATCTATTTCCTAGTAAACAGTTTGCAGGCAGATTTAGCTGCTTTTGCCCTTTTAGTGAATTGTCAGTGAAATGTGGATAGGTGCAGCAGTATCACTAAAGTTATGGAAGGGGAGCACCACAGGCAGACTCCTCAAAAGCTCCACAAGTCAACATTATTTCTCACAGTTTGAAATAAACTAATAATGGAACATGTTTTCGTGTGGAGGTTCTTGAAAGTACTAGTAGATAATCATGGCACACCATAAAAACACTTCTAACAAGTCAACAATTTGTAAAAGTAACAAACCGTTAATAGCGTTGAAAAATATTATTTTGTGGCAGCTACATGCAGGGTGGAGATTGGTACCAACAGACCACTTGTGGCACTCCAAAAGTTGTACAATGTAAGCAGAGGCGAATTTTCATTTTCGGGGCTTTAGGCTACTTTAAATCAGGACCCTTCTGGAAGGTTTGTAACAACTGATGCCATACTAGCACTACATGTGCTAATTACATTCACTGAACAAGTTGTTCCAATTCATAAACATATTACTTTATTCTGAATACCCTCAATATCAGGAACAAAATCCGTCTTATTGAAACTAATGAAAAAGGCAGTGGTGAAGTTATCTGACCACACTCCCATTACATATGTATGGAGTACCTCACTGGCCTTGTGTAATCTGAAAAATGGATTAAAGCGTTTCGTTCCACACATTATATATGTAACAATGACCAATTCTCAANGCCAGAAAAAGTGAATGCTCATNATCAATCATGTCAATCCTTCGCGCTCACTCTTCCATAGAGATCTTTTGTTAGTGGCATAGTAAAAAATGTGTGTTGAACCAAATCAAAAGCACAAATATAATTGCGTACAGAAATGCTGGAAATTGTCCTTACTCGCAAAATTTTTGGGCCCCCAAAATCAGGGGCCCTAGGCTTAAACCTTTTTAGCCTAATGGTAAATCCATGCCTGAATGCAAGCATAATAAAACCATCTTTTGAATTTTGTGACAGTCAAATTTTCAAATAAATAATTCAATTTACAAACAAGGCTAAATGCTAACATTATAATAAATGTGGGCAAACAGTTTGAGCTGTCAGATCACATGATGTGCAAGGACTTATGCATTGCATGCAGTTGTCATTCTTCCAGTACTATGCAGCATGTTATCAAGTCAGGGTAATCCAGGAATGGCTAAATTGCTGCTAAAAATATTGCCTAGTTTAGAAATTTTTAAGTTTTGTAGTAAAGTATAAAATAATAAACTATTAGAGAAACCACTTTTAAAAACAATATATTAGCAGCGAAGTACAAAAAAACAATAAAAGTATGTTGAACCTTCGTGAGTAATTGTTTTTGAAAACTTTATCTCGTGATGGTTCAGCAAGGTTATAATGATGTAAACTTCTTGCAAGCAACCTAGAATCACTTGCTTCCTTCCAAGCAGGCACAGGTTTGATCTCAATAAAATTTCTTGCATCTTCCACTGAAGGAGGCATTGCATAGAGGTAAATGTATGGTCACAGTACACAAATCTACTTTTTCAATATCATCACACTAACCTAAAGTTACAAAAAACACAAGAGAGATTTCCAGATGTAAAAAGGTAAAACATAAGCTTGCTTACAATCAACAGCTGCAAATAATAATGTAAGATAATACATTTTCAGTGCATCAAGCAATGTTCAATATGGAAGTGCTAACTGAGTGCATAATTTCTGATCATCGGGCTATAGCAGTCAGCATATTCAGTGCTCCCACCTTCCTGAATTTGATGATGAGGTGATGGAGCCCCAGCCATGTCAAATTGACTGGCTTAAGGTTATGGCCCACAAAAGAGAGGATTACTTCTATGAAAGCAAAAACGTACTTGATCAATTGCAATTACCCATAGAAGCTATGCACTGTCAAAACTTTAATTGTACGGATGAGAAACATCTGGAAGAAATAGAAAAATTTTATGCAGAGTTGACCAGTTCTCTGCTTGCTGCTACTTCCTCTGCATTTAAAACAACAGGTAAAAGGAATGCTGGTAAATTTAACAATCCCGACTGGAAGTCGGTGGTCAAATCAAAACATCAAATTGCAAAGGCAGCCTTCTAGTTATGGGTAAACTACAATAGACCCAAGACTGGTGGCACATACAGGAACACGGTTAAACCAAAAAAGGATTTCAAATATTCACTGTGGCAATGCTGCAAAGATGTTGAAATACATAAGGCCAATGGCGTTGCAGCTGCACTGCAGGCTGATAAAACCAGTAAGACATTTTGGCAGAAGGTCAACAACAAAACCATATCCACAACACTACCAACATTGGTGAGTGGGGTAAATGGTGGTTCAGAGATTGTTAAAATGTGGAAGGACTATTTCAAGGGAATATTAAACTCTGAAATATCTGCCAATGAGTCTATGGAACACAGCAGAGACTGCAAGGAGAACTATCTGGGTCATGAAATGCCCATGTGTTCTGTTGTTTTGCTTAGATCACTTCTTCAAAAACTGCCCTTGAACAAGACACCAGGGCCTGACTGTATTTCTGCATAGCACTTGTTGTATGCAGATGAATCTGTGTTTTCCTCAGTGAACTGTTTAATATGTGCATTGTTCACAGGTGTATACCCAATTCTTGTTTAAACACAGTAAGAGTTCCCATATGCAAAAACAAGAATGGGAATATGTCTGACACATCAAATTACAGACCTGTGGCAGTGGCCACAGTAGTGTCAAAGCTACTTGAACATTTCATATTATCTTGCATCTCTCCTTTCCTTGGAACCACAGACAATCAATTTGGCTTTAAGGCTGGACATAGTACTGATCAGTGTACGTTTTTGTTGAAGCAAACTGCTTCATACTTAGTAAACCATGCCTCATTAGTGCATGCTATTTTTTTAGATGCCTCAAAAGCATTCGATCAAGTACTGCACATGAAATTATTTGAGAAACTAATTCAAAGAAAGGTGCCAACGTGTTTTGTACGCCTAATGAAACATTAATACAAGGAACAAACAATGCATATAAAATGGGGCAAGCATTTGTCTGAACCGTTTCATGTGTCTAATGGGGTTAAACAAGGGGGAGTACTGAGACCATTCTTGCATGCTGTTTATTTAGATGATTTATCCAACGAACTAAACAACATTAAAGCAGGGTGTTATATTGGTTAAGTCTTATTAAATCACTTGGTGTTTGCTGATGATATTTGTGTGTTTTGTTCAAGTGTGCATTGGTTACAAAGAATACTAGATGTGCATCAAGCTTATGCAGAATCGCATGGGATTATTTTCTACTGCTACAAAACTGTTTGTATGATATTTAAGGCTAAGAGTGCAAAAAGCACAGTCACCCCATTACTGACACTGGGTGGTCAAAATGTAAAATCTGTTAACCAATACAGATATTTGGGGATTGTTTAGGATACTAAGCTCTCAGATGACAGAGACATTCAGAGACAACTGTGATATCAATATTGTGCAGCAAAGAAGATGCTCTTTTTCTTAATGTTCAAATGCAGTAAAAAATGTACTTTTTCATTCCTTTTGTACACCCACGTATACATCACAATTATGGTGTAACGTCAGGAAGTTCTGCATGCAGTGATTGCATGTGGCCTACAATTTTGGATGCAGAGTTCTATACAACCCGCCTTGGAGAGCAAGTGTTAGTAGTAATCAGGTTCAATATAATATTCCTATATTTGAAGCATTAATACCAAAATACAAGTACTTGTTTGTCAAAAGATGCAGAAAGTCTAACAACATATGGTTGCATGCTTCGATGCAGACAGATTGTATGTATTCATCCCTATACTTTGAGGAATACAATAGCATTTTACTTTGCGAATGAGTGCTTGAACATTGCAGTGTGTGTTTGATTGATGGTATGTCATGTCACACACATTCACATTTTACCTGGATTAGCACCCTAAGCTGCAGTAAGTGTAGGCAGGGGCGGAGACAGACATTTTCATTTGGGGGGGCCAGTTTTGCAACAAGGGGAGCTGTCAATGGTCTGTGTAGGACTTTCAGAAAGAGACCTGAAAAATTTTGGGGGGCAGTGCCCCCCCCTAGCTCCGCCCCTGCCACTGGGTGCCGCAAATTATATTTCCCTTCTGTAGCCTGCTGCAAGCCAAAAAAGGTTGGGAAACACTGGACAAGACTATACATAGATTCTGGAAATTACTCAGCAAATATAGGTTTCCAAAATTGAAAGATTTCGCACGAAAAATGCACTCGGTTTTGAGCACACTTTCTGCATGAAGCGAGTCAAATCTAAAATCAGAAATCGAATTGAACACGAAACACTGGACAATGGTCTCCGACTTCCTACAACTAACAAATGGAGTTTGATATGGGAACTATAGTGCCAGAGAAGCCTCGACCAAAGGCATCCAACTGATAGAGATTTGTAATAAATTTCCATTGTGTAATAATGTCTTCCCCCACCAATTTTAAATCTTGTGGATCTGCTGTTTTACACATCATTTTGTTCGAAGCGGCCCGCTAGTTTTCACGTTTTTATAACGCAGCCTGCAGGCAAATCCTAGCTGGACCACGCTGATTGGGTGAATTCTCAAACACCTGCCTCACTCTTCAAAGCTGCAACGCGAACGCTTTTTTCGAAAAAAGGACTTTTTTCGATTTATTGCGCGCAACGAAAACAAGTCGTCATGGCAACGGACCGCACGCGCGAGGCCCGGCGCCGCACCCAGCGCGACGCGGGCCCGCCGTGCGCCAGCATCGACTAACGAGTACCCTTGCTACTACGTACCAGGAAGCGTTCACCTCATAACCAGCGAAGTGCGCCTTGTGCATATTCATCCGCGGGACGGCGGTCGCCGACGGATCTACATCTAACGAACATGGGAAGTATCCCGTCACATCGGGCCTTTGTCGATGTAACAAACGCAAGATTATTCGCTAGCCAGCAGAGAAATAAAAGGGGGGAGGGGCGCGATATATGAAAAGAACCAGGAATTTGTTCAAACCAAGACTCAACAATTGATGGTTTATCGTCGGGAGGTCAGGCCCGTAGCCAGGTTTTAAGTTTTGGGGGTTGGGGCAAAACACATTTTAGGGGAGAAAATTCTCCCCTATGTTTAAAACTAATTTTTCTGGGCACAACAAAATTTAGGGGAGCACAAAAAAATTGGGGGTAACTCCCACGAATCCCCCCGTGGTTACGGGCCTGATCGAGGTTTGGGTCGAAGCGCAAAACTTGCGAAATCGTTACGAGCGAATGTTTGGAGTGCAATGCCGGCGAGATGGCTGTTGGCCGAAAAGCGATCGATGCGGCCACGAAACGACGCATGGCTCTGCGAAACGAAAGCGCGCGCGGAGTGTGGGGTCGAACGAAAACAGACGGAAAAGGGGTCGAATAAAAGGGCGGGGCGCGATGGTAGCTTCGGTGTCGGGAAAAAAGAAACTGTTCTATCGAGCGAGCGATTCGGCGTTGCGTGTGATGTCACAACCAAACGAAAGTCGAGGTATCGCGCGCTAGGGGCTGGGGGGGAGGTACGAAGATTGTTCGCCCCGTTCAAAGAATACCTTGTAGAACGAAAAAAAGAAAGGTGCGATGCAAATTCACCTACTGAAGGCGAGCGCCGATGACGACAACATGATTTTGGTGCCCATGACCCCCCCGGCAACACAAAAACCGTAATTGAAAACTCGACCTGGTGGGGGGCACGGTGCGCGATTTGAGAATAAAGACCATGGGACGTAAAATTTTAGCAAGGCCGTCGCAGAGCTGCCCATCGGGGCACTTCGCGTTCGAAACATAGTTCGGCGACGGTGGCCTCACTTGCCCTCCGTGCAGCTTTGGTTTAATGGTAAGTTATGAGACAAGTAAAACCGTTAAACACGATGTTTTTTTGTAGTTTCTGTCCGACAAGTCGAGGTCCGAATTGATCGGCAGCTCAGCCTCGACAGAAACGTACTTCTCGAAATGCCGGGTTTTCACGAGGCCCTTGAAACTCTACACAGAACACAAAACTGATTTTAGTTCAAATGATTCAAAAAATCCAATCAAATTAGAGCAGAAAAAAACAAGGTCCGGATTGCCTAAACGCTATTTCCTCTTCACGACAGAGACGCAGAAGTGTAACGACGAACGGCAAGATGCAAGTCTTACAAAAAAACGGTATCTGTTTCTCACAAAACTAGTTCGAAATGCGATGGGGGATCCAGGGGGGTGGGGGGGCAAACGGCCAAATCTGGGAGGGGGCAGTGCAGCAAGTTGAAAGGCCAACCACCACAAGTGCGCACTGCCTATCGTACAGGATCGCAATAAAAAGCAACAGAAAGAAAAGTTACAGTACTCTTCGCTGATTGCCGCGCGAGCGAAAGTTTCTTGTCACGAAAAATACGTGATACAGTGACAGCCAATAAAATCTCAAGCCTGACGCGCGGGAGCGCGGCGCTCGCGCGCAAACGCACCGCTTCGCGCGCGCAGCTCAGTGAGCGGGGAGGCCGGGACCGCCGCCGTCGGCCACCACTGGCCAGATCGTTTGCCACCGCCGCGCAGGTCCCCGCTTATATGTTCGTTGTGATCTTAGTAATAACGCGCTCGCGGTCCGCCTCCAGGTGGCTGGGCGGACGCCGGATCCGGTTCCGCTTCTGGAACTTTCCGCCTTCCTTGTCGAACACCTCGCCGGATCGGAGCGCCGACACGAGGTCGTCGAATTCGCCGCGCGCCTCCTGCCTGGAACCGGTTGCGTGCCTTGACGCTTTACGCTTCTGACGTTCGGCTTCGCGCTGCACGGATACGAGTGAAAATAAAGTCGTTGAATGAAAAGCGAGCAGCCGATGTGAAACGAAACTTCTGACCTCTGCAGTATTTCTGACCTATCAGGGATTTCGCGTGACACGTCGAGCGAAATTTCTGACCTGTTCTTGTATGTCAGTTATTTCGCTTATCAGAGCAAAGGAATAAAATTTGGCGATTAACTGTTTGATGTCTGTAGCGGAAACAAAAACTTTTGATTAGACGTCAGATATTTCACAATAAGCGACAGTTTGGGAATGACTAACCACGATTTGGTCTCAGACGCCAATTTTTTTCTTTTTCAAACCGTAAGCCCTAACCCCCAATCATCATTTCTCAGTGAACAGCCACCGCGTTTTCGGATTTTTTATCACTGAAAAAAGCATTATAACCGAATTCATTTCTTTATTTTTTCGGTAATTAAAAGTAAAAGAAATTCTGTCTATGACCGAAAAAAAACAGGTCCACGGCAGGCGGGCCCGTCGGTACCTACGCCCAACAGACGTTTTCAGGCGCCAGCCCCACATGACACATCGCTACATATTTCGCAGGAGAGTGTGATAATTGCTCGATGCAACGACGGTAAGAAAAGAAGATACAAACAAAGCCTCGCTCGCGTGTTTGGCACTTACGAGCGCCTCTAGCGATTGCACTGACCTCTTGCTCCATTTTCTTTCGCTTCTCCTCATCGTCCTTCCGCTTCCGCTCTGCGATGTTGTCCTTGCGCGACGACGCGAAGGTATCGAGAAACTCGCGGAAGAGGCCGAAGAACTGTTCGGGGGGGAGCCTGCTCGGGTCTTCGGCGAACAGGCCGCACACCTTGTTGTACTGCGAAGTAGAAAACGGTGAAAAATATTCAGTTTTATTTAAGGGGGGCAAATCAGGCGGAGGGGTAGCCACGTTATAAAAAGTAGCCAAAACAACGACGGAATTTATTTGAGGGGGGCGGATTGGGGGTGGCCTCGTTAAAAAGTAGTCAACAAGCGTCCACCGGTGGCCAAGCGTTGTCCCAACCGTGGGAACACAGACTACTCTCTGGCCTCACTTCAAGCAGAACTGTTTAGTTTTCTTATAGTCTTTTTTCGACAGAGTTTTTTCGGTAACAAGCCGCTTTTAAATTCAGTTTAATTGCAGTCAAGGAACCAATCACCATACGAGCGCGCATGGGATTGACTCGACGAAGAAAAATCATTTCCTATCTGTGCTTACATATCTGCCCGATTTGAAACTAACCTGGAACGAGACCCTGATCCGCTTTCGTTGCCTTTCATGATCAGGCCCGTGATTGATTCTGGCTGCAGGGTGCCCAGCCACGTACAGCTACGTGTTTGGAATACGTACGGATTCGGAATCACAAGTCCTTGAATCGTTTACACCAGCACCAACGGCTACAGTGTACTAAGTGGCTTAGAGTTGCTACACGCGGTTACTGGTGCAAGAATCCTGTTAAAACGTTGCAGGGAACGTGAGGCAGGGCTGTGTTGACCGGCAGATTGTTGTGAATAGTGTCGAGTATTGCAGGCTGGTTTTGACAGGGACTTGTTTAATGCTTGTGGAATGTAGAAACATTATTCCGCAGTGTTTTCAGCTGTGGCGCCATGCTGGTGGTGATAATAGTGGTCAAGTCCACGCGTGCTAAGCAACTGCATGGGCTGTGCAGTGAGATAGAACTGTTTTAAAAGGTTGTTTGCTTGTTTGTTGCGTCTGTTTGGATGTTTATGTTTACATTTAACTTTGATGTTTACATTTCACTTTGCAACATGTTTTAGTGATCAATCAATTTGGCAGAAAAACGCCAAAACCGCTTGGCAGCATAAGGCTGCAGTCCGGAACACCGACTGTCTGCAAAAGTGTTGCAACAGGTTTTGAATGGGATCGGAAATGACTGGCGGTTTATCCAGCAAGAGGTAAAACGACGCGCATTTCAAAAAAATAAACTTGAACAAACCAGCTGATATTCTTGAATGGTAATGGCTGAAAGAACGTTTCATTATACGCGCTATGTACTCCCTCTGGACCAGGGCCGCAAACAGCTGGTATTTTCGGGGGGAAGGGGTAAAATAATTGTAACTAACAACTAAACATGTTTTTGAAAATTTCGGCTACTCCCGCAGTGAGCGTTGCACTGGTGGCCCATTAGCCATTCCATTAACGCCGATCGCGAAGCTGCCGAGGTAGGCGGCAAGTACTGTTTTTCAAGTCTTCGGTATGAATCGACTGGAATTCAAAGCTTCAAGGGTTCCACCTGCATGTATTGTGGTCTCCTGGACATGCTGCAACACATGGGTTCCCAACCTTTTCTCTGACCATGTACCCTTTTCAGCATTTCGACAGATGAACATGTACCCCTAAAATTTCATATGACAGAAAGGCTGAGTAAAATAACAAAAACCCATTGAATTTTAATAGAACCTGTAGATTTTTGAAAATATAAAGGTCGACTTCGTTTTATGTCTTGAAGTTAATATACAGGATTTAATAATAACCACACAATGATTTTTGAAAATAATATTCACTGATATATGTATATTTGGAAATAAATATGCAAATATATTTTTTCTTCTAGCATTAACCTTAAATGTACCCCTTCAGATAGGCAAATGCACCCCTAGGGCAGTGGTTCCCAAATATGTTCGAGCCGTTACCCAAGGCAAGGTAGCGATTATGTCTTATTACCCTTAATATATCAGTGATCGCTCATAATTCGGAACAACATTGTGGCTTTGGTTCCGCGTTACCCCCCGAAGAAGCGCATATTACCCCCAATTTGCCCCCAGTTTGGGAACAACTGCCCTAGGGGTACATGTACCCCAGTTTGGGAACCCCTGCTCTAGCAGCGGGAAAGACGTGCTATTTGTTGCTTTGCTTGCTTCATGTCGTAGTCACCTATTGATTCCGTTCAATGTTGTCGAGTTTTCTATGGTTTGAAAACAGTCTTGCGATGTAACGGAAGGTTTTGGGATGGCTTTGATTCCGCTACTTCGGTTTATTTATAGCCTGTGACCGTCGCGACCACCCACACACACCGCGTGGCTGCGTCAATGTATTGTTGCAACGTATCTTACGACCTACACTGTTATTTTTGTTGTTACGTCGCTGTGCACATGAGTTTGTTACGGTGGCCATTTGCTATCCTGAGCAAAGCGGTTAGTTGGTGTTGCATTCTCTGCTGTCAGATTCACTGGACAGTTTTATTTAATTCTATTTTATACTTCATGCGCTTCGCACCGTAGTACTGTAGGCGAAATAAATATATCGTCAGCTGAGATCACAGTGTCCTATTCCTGGCTGTGAACGGATTCCTTTCAACAGTTAGTGAATATCCTTTCTATGAATTGAAGTAACATCGGAGCTTTCACGAGCATGTCCTATTTTCTTTATACTTTGTATTACATCGTATAAATTCGAAAAAACGTTTTGGACTTTTTTCCCACAAGACTTGCTGAAATTTTACATCAAAAATCTTGGAGTGCACTGACATTTACCAGCCTGCTCACGTCAACTGCAGTCATTCACACGTCACAAAGCTCGGTCTTACCCTCTCTTTAGCTTCCGCAAGGAGTTCTTCGAGCTCGGTGAAACCGAACGTTGCCACGGTAACGAAGTCGGTCATGACCGGTACGAACCGGTCATCGGGATCCGTCTGGCCGGCGACGGCCCGTGCCTGCTGGACTTCCAATTCGGCTCGGAGGCTCTTGAAACCGACCCGCAGGGCCGAGATGTCCTTTTCGACCTCGGTTAAACTGAAAAACACGGGTAAAAAACGATCAGCCACAGAACAAGCAAAGAACCCAATCACAAAAGACTTATTGCCGCTGATAATAATGGACCGGCCAACGATGGGAGAACGGTGGCCCGCAAAGCCAATAGCAACGGCCCTTTTTTACACGCCCAAAATATCATGCGGCAAAAAGTGATGACAAAAATATTCGTCTGGCTGGAAATGGCAAAACGTTTGGAATTCATAGAATTTCCTTGAAAATTGGGAAAAAATTATTTCTTTTCGTCGTTTTTTCCCAGATATGAGAAAACAAGGGGGGAGCGCTGCCGTTCTTCACGGGGCACAAATAGTTACGGTGGGCCGCCGAAGCACTTGCGGGCCACAAAAATGGCCCACAAAAACAGTTAGCTTGCAGGCCACTGCGATAAAGCTGACCATTGCAAGTAATTTTCTCATTCATTGCGTCCCGTTCACACGGACGCCAATAGGCCAGATCGTAAAAATGCCCTACTGTTTCGTTACAATCCCATTATTATTGACTGCGAAAATACACCATTTCTGGCTTCTATTTTTAGTACTCTCGCGAGACGTTTCTCAAACGAAAAAGAAGACAATTGTTTGTCTTGACGACACACTTCCACGCGAAACAGTGGGAAAAGTAATCTTGCCAGGTTTTCTATCCTTGCTCTGTCAAAAAAAAATCCCACACGCGGCTTTAGACGCATACATTGAAACCTGAGAAGTAAACGCTTTGAAAGCACAGAACAAAACGAAGATTACTTGACTCTGGACGCGGCGTCGGCGTGCGAGAGGTCGTTCGAAATTTCGAGAAGATCCGGACTGTTCTTTTCCAGCATTCTGATCATGAAGTGCATCAGGTTGGTGTTCCTGCGTTGACGTAAGCAGAGACGTCAGCATTTTCGGCCCGAATATGACGTTTTCGCGCTGACCACACAAGTCCGTACGTAATGCGTCTGAAGGTGGTGGTGGTGGTGGTGTTGGTGAGAAAACTGATGGAGTTTTACACAAAACTTAGGGGCCGGAAGTTTTAACATCGCAGATGGGCGGCAGTGCGCTGGTTAGGTCGGGGGGTGGTGGGGGAGACCCACCTCAACCCTACGGCAGTCTCCACACAGTCTTTGATTACGCCCCCAATATACTTCCCCCGAACTTTGACCTCTAGCGTTATCAACCGATACCAACGTCCCAACAGCTGTCGAGGGTAAACATTCAATTTAGCAAACACTTGACAGTAGCGAGGCGGACGTCACTGTCGCAGGATTTCGTGGTTTCGCTCTCTTCGGCTTTCGCGACGCATCTGCCACCAATGTGGCGATTACAGCCTTACGACTTCACGTCTCGTTTTCTTGATGTACCTGCTCGAGCTGGACTTGGTGTCGGCGATCTTGTTGAGACTCTGCAACTTGAAGCCGTACGCGTTGCCGCGCTGCCCTTTGTTCATGTAGTTGCCGAACGCCAGGATCATTTCGAGAACTTTCCGCAGTCGCTGACTGCCCTGTATCTCCTTGGTCGCTTGCACGACGGCTGCGAAGATTTTGCTCGGTTGAGAGCGTGCGACGGTGCGAACAGGGACAAAGAAAAAAGGTGTGGCTCAGTTACTGACGTCACATTTGTTTTGGACGAAACATGACATACGCAGGGCTCCCATACATTTTCAAAGACCATTTTCCGTAGTTTTTCAATACTAGATTTAAGAACTTTAATACCATCACGTGTCTTCATTTTTCCAAAATGTTATTCATGGAACACAATGCAAAAAACATTTGCAAAACTGTAATCAGTGGCAAAGAACAAAATTTGAACAAAAAAAACGGCCGAATCTGGAAGTTCAATGCTTTTTCAATACTTATAGTACCGTGAGGGAGCCCTGGATACAGGGCTTGGAAACACTGCACGAATAAAAAAAATTTGGCACCTAAAAGAAGGGGCATCGTTCAATGCGCTGATGTGACCAAATGACATATAATCACAGTTGAAAAAAGGTAACAGCAGACGCTAATGAGTGAGAGGACGTATCTGGTATCAGAAAAAAACTTAAGCTTGTTGAAACACACGTAGAATCAAGTCTCGAACCACTCGTAATAAAACCGGATACAGTATTTCAAGAGCTTCGTATTTCTGACGTAATCCTTGAAGCGCTTCGTAAAATACAACACACTTGCCAGCTTCACTCACCTTCAACTTTCGGCTGCAGTTCTGATGTCCTTTCGTGAAACTTCTTTTTATAAAAAAGCGCTTTCAGCTTTTGCTCGTAGTGATGAATTCTGCGAGAAACCGGCACCTTTGGGAATGAACCAAACAGGAAAAAACCACAGATACAGAACTTCCTTCAAGCGAGAACGCGGAAAAGCACAACAAGATCACCGTGTCTGTTAACAAAGGCAGCGCGTTCGGCACCACGGAGGAGAAAAACTCGAGTATAACACTTACTGGCTCATTTCAAAAAGGAACCTATCGGCGCGCGCCATCTTTCCGATGTCGTTCTTGTGTTCGTTGAGCATGTCAGTTTCTTCCTTGGTTGGGATGTACTTGATCATTTGCTCGAGCATGTCCTTTTGCAGGTCTTCGCTCTAGCGAAATTCAAAAGCGCAGTCAGTTGTCAAGCCGAGTTCGCCGATCACGTTAAGTCACTCTGGCTTTGTTTGCAGCATGCAACGATTTCCAATCTAATAGTAATTCGTCAATGAAGAAGAAATTAAAATCTTACGAGAGATCGTTCTAGCGAGGACAAATGCCTCAATAGAATGGAAAAATGCATTTTTCTTTACATCAATAAATCGTGCGTTCAATATTAAAAAAGCAGATGATCAACGAATAGCGTTCACATTAATCTTCCCTCAAGGTTCACGCAATTGCGCGTGCATCAGACCATTTGCGCAGTGATTTTTCATTCTCGCGCACTTGCAACATTCCAAGTTTAAAATTAAGAACTTATTAACATTTTTGGGTCAGAAGCAGAATGCTTCTGAGCATATCGCATAGCCCTTTTTGAAGCTATTTGAATTAAACGTGTACTTTGTTCGTACTTTGATATAAGACATTAAACTTCTTCTAATGATTCACAAGGTTTGTAATTCATTCAAAACTCTGCTTACTCAGCCTTAAAATATTCAGATGCTCACCAAAACAAATATTTGCTCGGTGTAAAATTTTCTTGGGAACACTGTTTGAGAAAGTTTGCCTGGAGACTGAAACGACGATCATCGCTTACCTGGTCGCAGGTGAGGACAGCTCGCCGTATTTCCTCGTCCGAGAGCTTGAGCTTCGACAGCAGGATCGTACAGTTCTGCGCTCGCCGACCGTCGATCACTGACAGTTCTTTTACCTTCTTCGACGCCGAGAGGTCCTCCTGCGACCCGTACTTCTGCGACCACAGTTGCAGGTAATAGCCGGTTAAGGGGTTATGGCGCAGAGCGGTGGTCACGTGACGCCTTAATGCGGTAAGGTGATAGGGGTCAATCGAGTTCATCGAGCAAACCTTACTTTGGACTTTGGCGTTTACACTTTTTTAAGGACGGTGTATCTGCCCGAAAACACTGAGCGAGTCACTCGGAAATTCAACTTTAATTTGCGTCCAGAAAGCTCGAACAACAGCTTTCCTCTTTCGAGATTCCACTTACCGACGAAACTTGCGTTTCAGGCGCAGATCTTCAAATAATTCCTAACAGATTATTTTTCACCAGGGCTCATGCACACAGGCCCTCATGTTGGTTTTCATTCAACCTAAACGTCGAACGAACATCCTCCCACCACAAGATCCGGAGCAGCACCTTTGTCTAGGTTGCGTGCTGTTGCGTAATTGCCGTGGCGACGACAGCGAAGCGAGGGTGTTGTGGAGAGAGATTTGCGAAACGCAGCGTGCAACTTCGACGTCTTTCACAGTCGTGAAAGAAACGATTGCTTTCTTGAGAAAATTATCGCAAGTATGAATACAGGGTGTGGATTGAAATAAATCGCGATGAAATGGGCGAAAGGAGTGGAAATTACAGCTGTCGTTAAAGCTGAAGTTCAGCGCGCGATTCGCCGCGGCATCCAATCACGTGATCAATTACGAAATGGAAGGTAAGGTGCGTGGTCGCAGCGCAGACGAGGCCTAAGAGATAAATTGTTGCGCAGCTGTGCTTTGTCGCAATCAACGCCTTGGCTCAAATACATGCGACAGACTGCAGAACGCCCGCCGGCAGTGGAAGCACATACGCTAGCAATGTCCGTAACGGTTTAGAGACAAACACATTTCGACAAATTTCAACGGGTCGGACAGCAAAACTCCGCAACGTTCTGCGGTAAGAAATAACGGGCACAGAGAGCCACGGTAAAGACGTGAAAAAATGTATTGTGGCGTGTTCAGCAAAACTGTTCAGCCACTGCTTTTTTGCGAAACCCAAACCAAACCGAAGCGTTGTTTCGCCAAACTGTTGAACCCGCACAGGAGACAACAGATTTAATGATACCGTTTGCATTCACTGGCATGACGTTGTTTAAAGCCAACAGTCGTGCATGCGATAAGCATTCGAATCCATGTACAGTGCTGTTAAATGTGTAAGCGTCGCCATGCGCTGGTGCACGAAGTACTATGCAAAAATTGACAACCTTTTAACAATTTGCTTGAGCTTGAGATTAAACTTTTAACAAAAGTTGAGTTGATAAAACTCAATGTGTTCATTGACTTAATCAAACCTCTTCGATTTTGATAAATCGCATTAGGCAAAAACAGGTAGAATAGGCGGAATGAAATGTACAATATCCATTCGAAAAGCATGACAGCGAAAACGTTACCGCACGCGGGATCAACACGCTTTGAGCGTTTGCTATAAATCTATAACACACAGACTTCCGAGTGTCTCACCTTGCTTACGTTCGTTGACGGGACTTCCTTTAAAATGGAGAGAAGTGACATGCAAAGAGCAATTATTAGTCGTTAGTTCAGCAACACTGCAAGCCAAACCCGCTTCGAGCAAGCCAAGGTCAGCTTCCGGACATTTCGCGTCCCGAAAAGTAACGAGCACGGCAGCTCAAGCGCACCCCGTCGTGGGAAGGACAAGGAGACGGTCAAGCGACACCGCAACGCGCGATTTCTATCCGTTGCAAAGACAGCAATTAAACCACAATTAAACGATCGCACTACTGGTACTTCCTGGCTAGGGCAGAAACGCATTGCCATTCAAATCGCGCATGCATTTTGCTCGGTACGCGTCAAAGCGCTCGCGTAATTAGCAGCGGCAAGGAGCAAGGTTCGTTCATGCAACATTACAAAGCTACAGGCCGCAACAAGCTCTCGTTGCCGGTAACAGCGTCGCGGCCGCGCGAACAGAAAGCGAACGGACGCTCAGAAAAAAGGGCGCTTCCGATACATTCAAAGGTGCCGTGACGAGACTTGCAATTAGGGGGGGGGCAGGCGCAAGTTTTCTTCATACTCGTAATTTCGGCCGCGAAAGACGTTTTGCGGCAGCACAATGACGCGCTGGTGGTTCACACGAACAACGTGTATTTTTGTCGATGGAGCACAGCGAAGTTATTCACCGGTGCTTATCCTGGGAAAAAAGAGTCGCATTTAGCGGCTGCTTTTAAAAGAAAACACTGAGGAAATCGCGTGTCGGGCCTTCGCGACCAAAAATGTCGCGTTGTCTTCGAAACGCACATTTAGCTTTGCATTTTCGCACGGTGGGAAAAAGTATTTTCAAAGGAAGATTTTAATTGGTTTTGACCACGTTGCTCTGATGCGCTTTGCAAAGTCGGTCGCGAGAAGAAACGCGATCAATAATGCAGACATTTTCCACACGAAGAGTTGAGCTTCACTTGAATGGGGTAACTCGGCGTTGGGATGGTGACAAGTACGAAGTAAAATATGCGAACGATCTTAGGTGGCTAGGTGTAGTTTTGATTTTAGAGACCATTGTCAAGGATACGTAACAGAAATTGGTTTTTGATCGAGGAAGACGTCCACTGTGGATCTCTAGGACAACCGCAGTTTCTGGTATAGCACGTGTTTTTTTGACTTCTTTTGCTTGGGCTTACAAATTTGACTTAAAAGCGACGAAAACAGATAACTCGCTGGTGGATTTACCACCTACTATGAAAAAACAAATTAAATCATAAGGTTTTCAGAAAAAAGGCGTTCATGATACAATAAGGCCAAGCACCAAAATAGATTGCAATAAAGCAGCAATTGTTTTTTTTTTTTCAAACACGATAAAGTCAACAAATTCACAAAAAGTGAACTCCACAGAACAATCACTACTGCGCTCCGTTAAATTTGTCTCTCGTCTTTAGAAACTACGGTCTGCTCCGAAATGTTTGCACTGCTGCAGTTTATCACTTGTGGACTTGCGACATGTTAGTTTCGCGCGCCAACCGTGTTCAAAAGATGCCAACGTTCAGTGACGAGGTGACACAGTCTCTGCAAGCGATTCTCGAAAGAACTGCATTTGTTTCGATGAATTGTGTGTGCGGGTAGACGAGCCAGCGGCATGTTGGAGAGAAGCCATGCACCAAGTCACACACACACACTAAAGCACGGCAGATGAACCGTTATTTCGACTGCACGTCACTGACACAACCATTTACCTGTTGACGCTGATAAGCCGAAAAGGTACTGTCCAGGTTGGGAAGGTCAATGTACTTGAACGCCTGCAACAACATTAAGTAACAGAGCTATATTAGTCACGTGGCGAGTGCATGACCAGGGCCCCGACATGGGAAGTGCCGCCCCGGGGCATTGCCCCCCCCTCCCCCCCTGTCGTGACCCTGCGCATGGCACAAGAAAGTAGGAAAACTCATGAACTATTTTTGATAGGTGAATTCAACTTAGTGTCTGATGATTCTTAACAATGGAACAGCAACAACAAAAAATAATCCGAAAACACTAACATGCAACAACAATACCGTATTTTCCACGGGGTAAGCGGCAAAACATACTAGCATTTGTTTCCAAATTTTTCGCAAACACATATACACAACATTCTACTTGTGCGAAACGTTTCTAGCCTTTATTGTTCCGTCGAACAGCGCAGCCTCGAGAAATGATCTCACCTTCGCGTCGTCGATCTCCGACCAAATCGTTCCGCTGATCTTGCTCTCCGGCAACTTGGACCAATTGAACGATTTCAACGGGTTGGAAGATTTGGGCGTCTGCTTCTTCGGGAGGGAGACGACGGCGGGTGCGCCAGGCGGCGGGGGCACGCCTGGTGGGGGTGGTGGTGGCGGGACACCGCCCATGGGAGGCGGAGGAGGAACACCACCCATCGGAGGTGGGGGAGGAACGCTTGGAAATGGAGGAGGTGGTACGGAAGAAGCGGGCGCATCCAGGGATTTCTTCACGTCTTCCGACAAGTTTCCAGTCCTGATAACCTCCTGAAGCTTCTCTTTTTCTTGTCTTTCGTCCATGATCTGTAGCACGTTGGAAATGACCAATTACAAGGTTCTGGCGCGCGCGTGATTACGAGGACGTGACGTACATGAAGCACTTCCTCAAAGCTATCGTTTTCAAAACGGTGTTTCACTGGACACAAACAAACACACGTTACGGTTTAAGCAAACGTTCTGTGACGGAACAGGCAATGAAGGCAAGCTGCCGTCGACTATATGCATGGCTGTGCACAAGAGCATCGTTTCAGGCGGTTAAGGCAACTTACTTACGAAGATCATTGTCGCTCAGAAAAAAAAACAACAAAATAAATAAAAACATTATTCACTGGATGATACGATCATTGGCAGAAACACAACTTGGTTTGATTTCATGTTGAAACGAAAAACAAAAGCATTGGAACGAAGCGATTTGAGCAGAAAAGAAAGAAATATGTCAGTGCACTGCTACCCAAACAAGATTACATCATACAAAAATCACACTTCTGTCAAACGCAAGCAGCAACGTGTCGCAGGTCCGCCTCCGTGGAACGTCAGCAAACACTGACCTAAAAAACACACACACGCACACCCATTTGCACACTCGTTCATGTTTACGACTGTTTGCCGACTGGGCAGAGGTGCAAAGATCGGGGCAGCGACTGCGAAAGTTCTCCGTCGCCCATCGGCGTTGAACAAACTGCAGACAGCGGCCGCGAAGCGAGAGCTACTTTTCACTGGGACAACATACAGGGTACGGTCTTGTTTTTATCTGAAGATAGCGCCGCAACAACAACCGTGTGCGTTGACGAAATTCGAGGGTTCGCACACCAGGTGTCGTGATGCTGCCACCACCGTGTGGTTTTTTCGAAGAAATGTTTTGCTGTTTTTTCTCGACACATACCTTTCATTGACTGTTTGCTATAACCTGGGTTTTTTTCGCTGAGATATTTCGTTCATTTGTCTTGTGATAGTATCAAAACTTACCAAAACAGTATTTACTAGCCTACCTTTTCGGAAATGATGACCGAATTGACATAAGTTTTTTAGGTCATTTCAAAAAAATCGGTCTGTGACTGCAAAAAAAACCCAGGCTACAACAGTCCTTCACCTAATCGCCGCATGAAGACCGGTGACTTTAGCTTCGCACTCGGTTATTGCTATTGAATGGGTGATGCGGCCGGGAGCGGTCAACGCTCATTAGCGGCTGACGACTGGGAAATGGTTTAACGCAGGCATGATGAAGCACCTGCTGAATGGGAAAGCCAACAACGTTGAACCGCACACTGCAACGTCCATGCCCACTGTTCATGCACAATGCGACGACATCATTCCTGTACACGGAAAGGAGCGGCGGCGCGCTCGATCACAGATGGCACTTCGCCTCGAGCGTTCCCCGTCCTTCAGCACTTTCCTTTTGCGTCTGAAGTGGTCTCGGAAGCGGACCGGCGACGCTCGACAAAGGGTGGCGCGGTCTTTTCTGCGCCAAGTCGCTGACAACGGTCGCCAGAGCTCGCGCGAGAAATAAGAACAAAGGGGCAGGCCCAGCGCCCGCGTTGCAAGCGCGCCAAAGACGCACCACCCGCCTGTTTCTTTTTGAAGATTTAGAAGACGGCCGACTTGCAAAAGCAAATGCGAAATATTTCATCGGCAGACTCGTTGCGTATAGGGTGGAGGAAGCACTCGATAAAACTAAACGTGGTCGCTGAATAAGCTTTGTGACGCCATACTGGGCAGCTCGGGTTGGTAACAGACAGATGAGTACGCAAACTACAGTACAATACAACACAAAATGAAAAAGGCATGTTTGTTAATAAAAATCACGGAATGTCAACACGCGTCGCGAACGGTAAACATCGGGGAGGAGGACCGCAAGCGTCGGCGAGTTACGATAAAAAAAAACCAAACGGCGGGTTAATGAGAGGTTAGTGGGACATGCCCATGCCAAGTTTGCGACAAGCCGAAGACATGCTCATCTTACCACATCGTACAGCGGCTCTTCAGTGGGGGGCTGGCTGTATATCGACTCCTTGTTACTCGACGAGGACTATACACAGCGGAAGAGCAAAGGTTAGCTAGCCATGCATGCGAAGAACGACGGCACAAAGAGAGAGAGAGAAAGCGGAGCGGACGTAATTGAGCGCATGCAAAACTACAGCAGCAAGAGAGGCGGGTGACTTGCGTTGGGACATGGGCGTCCGATGCATGGGGGGTGGGGTACCTTGGTAGACTTGGCTTCAAAATTTGGTATTTTCCTGTTAACTTTTTAGTAGAAAAATGTTTTTCTCTTAGTTTCGAGTTGGTAAAATGAAATTTCACCACCGCTGGCCCCTCCCTCTGGAATGAATCCTTCCAACGCCCATGCATGGAGAAGATTTTGCAAAGCTTTAAATTTAACGCTTGCCGTTTTTCTTTAGAATGTATATAGCGATGTATGCGTTGTTTTCTTTGGGAAGAAAGCCTAAAACATATGACCAGATCGTTATGCAGTGGATTATCTTCATGTAACTTTTGGAGTTAATCCGCTTGACCTCTAAATTTATCATTTGACCCGGTAAAATATTGAAAAATCGCAACTTTTTAAAGCAATATTTCAGATAAAACCGACAAAACATACCAGTGTCAGTCCCAGTACATGCCTGCCTTTCAGCTAACAATCACGAATTTCAATTTTTCGTTAAATGCTCTTTTGCCAGAGAAAAAGCGCAAGCGAAAGATTGACGCCGCATTTTTAAAAAGTGGGTGACCGCGGATGACCTGCATCGTTTACGCGCAGTTTGTAAAAACGTTTTGCACCGATAGATGGCGCATGTCGGGTCAGCAGCAGCAGAGTACTGAGCAACCAAGCGGTTCAAGGACAAGGGGAGCTTGGAACGCTGTCGAAGCTGTCCGACGGCGTTATGCGCCGCGAGGCGATCAAGATGGTCTGATCCGTTTTATTTCAACATGGGCGAAACGATGGAAATGCTAAACAGAAAGATTGATAATTTTTGTTTTCACCACATTTTGTGATTGGACTGAGTTTCATGCAAGTTTTGCGTTTCTGAAGTCATCTAACAAGTATGAAGTTCGCGCACGTATATCTTCTATCGATGAACTTAAACATCGAACAAGACCACTCTGCGTCTTATCGCATCCGAAGCGGTCTTTCAGAACTGGACAGCGAGCTGCGACGAAATAGAACACACGCGTCGCCGGAAAACGACACATGTGTTGCCGGAAAACGACACATGTGTTACCGGAAAACGATATATGTGTTGCCGGAAACGTTCTTACTGCCTGGATTCCCGATTAAGATTTTAAAATGCGTACCACTGTTCGACAGCACTTATGTCGCCTGCACAGCAGCGATGAGTTCAAATTACTAGATGATGAGAAAACCCGAGTTTTCCAACGAAATCCGCCAGCCAAGCAAATGCAAGCCGAGTAAAGTCGGCCTAATATTGGGATAGGCCACACAGCAATGTTATTTCAAGTGCTGGTACTGGAATCGTTTGGGCACGGCGAAATGTCAGGTAAAGCTCAAGAGTTTTTTTTCGAATTGATTGAATCGGTAATGAAAACAGAGAGCTTTTCAAGAAGTGTTGCTAAATCAACGCGGGAAAAGAACAGCGCGAAACTTGCGTTGCTGCAAGACAGGCCACGTTGAACATGCAACGGGGCAGAAGAAACGAGAGGCAGCTAATGAGCGGTTGCAAAAGTAAACAAAGCAGCATTTGAACGACAATCAGAGTAAGTATTTACGCAGCAACGTGACGTACACAGCGACGACGTTAAAACAACAAGAACCACGGCGCGCCTGCGGCGGCAGGCCAGCGCCTCAGTCCGTTCCTCGCTGGTGCGGCCCGAGAGTAGAACAGGGTCAAGTCCTGAAGACTTTGAGCACCGTGGATGAAATGCTGTTGCGAGATTTTACTTCGCAGGCAAAGCAAGTGGTCGCATTTTGAAAAGTCTCTTGCTAATAAAAGTTTCCTGGTGCGCGTAATGAGAGAGTCAATCAGCCTCCACAATCGAGAACGGCTGCTCAACATCTGTCCCCGAGGTCTAGTGCGGCCAAGCAGTGGTTTGAATAACTGGCTCAAAAAGAAGAAGCCTCCATTGATTTCTTTTCAGGACGCCGGCAAAGTTTTTGCAACAAGAAAAATGATTATTAAAAATGATTTGCGCGAAGATCGATTAAACGTGTGAGTTTTGTGGTTGCTACCTGTGCTGTTTCGCCATTTTAAAACCGCCAACACGTAAAGTGCGCAGCCGGCTTAAACTTCATCAGAAAACACATTTCGCAGGGCGCTTTTCGACGAACTCCATTAAGAATATTCAAAAAGGGCGTCTACTGACAGCGTCGGCCGAGTGTCGGTCTGACATGCGAGTAACTTGATCTGAAAATTGAGAACTCAATTAGGTTCTGCCTCTCCGCAGCCACAATACACAGCGCCACAAAAGTTCGTTTAAATACCAGCATGCAATGTTCAGACGCTGCTTGTTTAACAAACTGGAACGGTTGCCAGGCAACGCACACTCACCAACAGGCGAGGCGTTGACGAAATGAACAAAGTGTTTGCCGGCGAAAAACAACAAGCATTTTAGACGGGGAGGGAATTTAAGAGAGTCAAGCGTGCGACGAGATGAAACGGCGCTGCGATTACTCGTAATAAGTGCTGGCAAATGCGTTAAAAACATCTGCGAAAGGGAAAAGAATATGTTTACAGCCCTGTTCCGCAGCTAGCTGAGCAGACTTGACTTACGGGGGAGTTAATGCAATGGGCAAAATGCATTGGCTACCATTGATCAGACAAGTTTCAGTCGGCAGTAAGCTGCACTGCCTGGTAACTTGTCGTGCGTGACGGACTGTATACGACGCAAAACAAATTTTGTTCTGCCCTGCACTCAAATGTCAAAACTGCCAACGGCAGCGAAGATTTGCACACGACATTGCCACCCTGACAGACGCCACTAAGGTTGGAGTCTCTGTTTCGCTAACATCGCGTGCCCGTCGCCTGCGAATGCGCTGCATATTGTTTTCTTGACCAGGGGCTCCCAACCTGGGGTGCATTTGCCTGTCGGGAGTGGTACACTTAAGGTTAACAATAGAAGCGAAAAATATATTTATACAATATTTATTGCCAAATATTTATAAATCTAAAAGTTCCATAAAAATTCAATAGATTTTTGTTAGTTTACTCAGCGTTTCTGTCACAAGAAATTTTAGGGTACATGTTAATCTGTCGAAATGCTGAAGGGGTTCATGGTCAGAGAAAAGTTGGGAACCCCTCTGTTCTAAACAAAAACCGAGATAAAAACTCTCGCAGTAAAAGATCTTTGTCGCAATTCCCACCCACCCACCCCCTTAATCGAAGAAACAAAAAGGGGACATCGACGACGTGCGTCACGACAACTACGCCCAAGGTCGACGGACCTCAACAAGTGGATTGTTGAGCGACCGACGGCGAGAGGTGCTCGACGTTGTGAAAGCGTCGCGCTCGCGCTTTCCCCGCCGCGCGTGAATCAATTCTTGGGACTATGGTTTCAGGTGCGGCTCAGATGAAAGGACAACGAGGGAGGGAACAGCCGTTCGTCGGTTTTACTCGAACAGCTGACCGGAACCGAGCGGCCACTCAACAACCCCCTCGAAGGTTCCTTGCGGCGGTCGCCGGTTCAACTTGTTACGAAGTCGCGCAACGCCGCACCCGGAAGCGATCAACTGAAAATGTTTTGATCTCGAACCACTTGCGCGTCGCCGCCGTTCTAACTAATTGCCACCGGTTGTCGAACACAAAGAGATGCACGCGCTACGCCGCGATCGCGAGCAACAACGGCGAGGACGACGTACCGTCTTCCGGAGGGTTTCGGCGTGCTGGGTCATCTCGGTCAGCTTGGTCTCCGTCGTCTGGCGGTCTTTCGACTCGCTCTCGAGCTTGCCCTTCAAGATGTTGAGCGTTCGCATCAGCTCCTCCTTCTCCTGGGCCTTCGCCTCGCACTCGCGCTCCTTGCGCTCGAGCTGGCCGCGCATCTCGTCGTGCTCTGCGCAACATGGACCACTGGTCGCGTCACGTGACCGCCAAGCAACGAGCAAAGCACATTTGCGGTAAAGATGGGGTCGGTTTGCACCACTGAAGAGGCAGTGCAGTGGTTTTCAACCTTTTTTGTACCGCGTCCCACTGTAGCAACGCACTATAACCCAACGAACCCTACAAAAGCTCGAATAAAGCAATTGTAATACAGCTGTGCACATACAATATTTACTCGCGACCCCCCAAAAATGGTGCACGACCCCCAGGTTGAAAACCACCGCAGTGGTTTTATCAAAAAAATATGAATGGAAAATTTAAAAAAAGAATGTTTCTTTTTAAAGATAGGGGTTCTCAAAATGTTTCAGCGAAAACCTCTATAATCTTGATGATAAAATACAACACAAACAACTACTCTACGTTGAATGGCGTACAAACTTAATTAGGTAAGGTTGTGCGACATCCATCATAGAGCAGTTGTTTGTATAGTATCCTTTACACGTTCACAGTAATTTCAGCTTTCACTGGTTCGCGGTAAACTGCAGACGCAATAAACGGCAAAAACGTTTATTGCAACCGCCTGACAGACAATGCACGACGTGCGCTGCATCGCGAGCCAGGGTAAAGAGGCAAACGGTGGCGACAGGACCGGCCAATAAATGTCGCGTTTGCTGACAACGTTTGCCTCCAGGTTTTAATTGGCTTGGCTGCTTCACGCATGATTTGATCAAATTCCCTGCCGCCACATTCCCGGCATCTGCTTTTCTGCACATCGCCCATTAACCACCAATGATACGCCCACAGTTCGTTACATCAGCCCCCCGAAAAAGGCATTCCGTCGGGCGCGTACAATGGCAACAGATCGGACCGGTTGACGACGAAAGCCACACGGGGATAGACTTTAAATGGCGCCATGTCTACAACGGACGGCTGCGTTACAAACAACCCGATGGCTTTAACTCAGTTACAGTGTAGAAAACCCACAAAAAGTGTGATGCGTATTCTCGGGGGCGAAACTGTCGGATTACGTAGGTCCGCATCGGAAGCGTTCGTCCGTCACACACCACAAACACCAAATATTTTATGGGCATTTCTAAAGCTTTTTTCCCATGTGCAAGAGTGTTTACTTCGCCTCATGGTCTCCGCTTGCTCCTTCCATTTCTTGATCTCGTTGTCGTCAACCAACCTAACAGAAAATACACAAAGATGACATCGTTTGAAGCGAAGAAGGCAGCGGCGATCTACTGCGCTGCTGGGCGCATTTTCGTGGGCATTCACAGCACGACCCGTATGCTTCTAAAACAATTCCGTATAGTGACATCACAAGGCTTCAGCGTGACGAGAGTCAAAGACCGCGTAAGTGCAGTGCTGACTCCTTTGCAACGATTTGCTTGCACCAGAAAGAAAACAACATTTTAACAAATGTTTCGTGCGATTTAAATCCTTCCCTGTCAAGCGAAGGCAAACACACCACGCTCTTGCACATGCGTATTACGTACGCAAGGCGGCGGCGGCGTGGGTTGCCCGAAGTAAAGCATAAAACCGTTGAGTTTGTTTCAGTGCCCGGAAACATACTATTCCTGTCACCGTCGGTGAGCAACCTGAGACGTTTCAAATCCTGCACACTGTGCAGTGATGCGGAACGGTGCGCGTACGTGTCGCGCCGTTAACGGAATGATTTCCCGGAAGTTGGTGGCAAGCAGTGGACGGGAGATTGCTCAGCAGTAAGGCGAGCAGCAAAAAGAACAAGATCACATCACGTTTCGCTATTCGTGTTCGTGGGCGCGCGATGACCCAGCAAATGTTTTCAGAACGATGCTAGTGAAAAATAAAGAGTGCATTCGCCGCTAAACGCGCACATAGCGAAGCGCCAGGGCAGATGGCTTGTGTTCCATACGAAAGCCGGACAATCGGGAACGTTTCGATCGCATTGAAAGCGCGCGGTTTGAATGTGGGAGCGAGCTATAGCGGAAGTCGTACAACTCTATCTAGGTGAACGACAGCTTCCTGCTAGATGATTCAAAAGATGCCGCCGCTCGCCTTTCCGCAGCCAGTAAGGTTAGGCAGGGGGCTATTTCAGTAGGATTTGGTAGCCAGGTCTCATTGCGGGGTCACCACTGTATCAGAGATTAAGTATACTTCACAACACTGCTGTGACAAAACAATGCACGACAAAATGACCTTATATCGCGAATGCTGTTTTCCGAATTGTACAAAATCGTGGTGAAAAAAGTTACTTTCGTAGGTTTTAGGCGGTGGCGGTCGCCCCTGGATCCTCCCCTATCCGTGGCTGAAGGGAAGGGCGGCTCAGTAGACGCGTAGCCTTTGCTTCACTCACAACAGCGCAGGTCGCAATCGAGGGCTTGGCACGCTTCCTTGCGTCACACATCAAGGAGGCGGTTTGCTGTGACGCAGCGCGATCGCGACAAGAAAGGAACAAAATCTCGACCCGGCGCCCGCAGCGCAGGTCGAGCGTCGGCGTGCGCCATGTAACGCGACACAAAAACCAATGTGAAGGCATCACGTTAAGTCAGTGGTTCTCGACCGCGACCCTGAGATCCGCATGCGGCTCCCAAGCACCCTTTGTGCGACCCTCCGCAGTCTTTCAACAGCACCTCTAATAATTAATAATTAATTTGTGTTAACGGGCTTCGTTCTGCAATAAAACAAAACGTGTCAGGCAGTTTTTTTAAGGAAATGGTTAGGTACCCGGTATGGACCTGTAGGGACCCGATTTCACTGATTCTAGGGACCCGATGATAATTTTCTCTGATTAGGGACTCGATTGAAATTCTAGGGACCCGAATCGGGTCCCTAAAACACCTTAAAAACCTGGTGTCACGTGACTTGTGTTAAATTTTTTTTTGTGCGGCTCTTTAACAAAATCGTATATCTGGATTTGGCTCCCTTCAGCGGAAAGGTTGAGAACCACTGCGTTAAACGATTGAGTCAGTCACACGCATTCAAGCGTCAAACTGAAAGCCAATGAAAGTCAACCGGTGTCCATTACCACAAGCGAACCGACTGCACAAAAGCGATCGCCAGTTTTGAAAAGATCTTTTCGGGAAGACAAAAAACGGCCACCGGTAGCGTTTCTGGGATAAGCACGAAGCCTTTTTCCACTTACAGCTTCAAACATCGTTCGAGGTTGAAGTTGCGGAGGAAGGTAACATCCGGGTCACTGCCATCCAGCTTTTGGAGGGTTATTTGCTGCGCAATGCGGTCGAAAAGCTGCCAGTGGAACGGACACCCCCCTCGGTTCACTGCCAAAACAATAACTAGTAGTGTGAGAATTTTTTTGCAACGTAACGTCAACAGAAAATCACGCTAACTAAGAGTATGTTTCTAGCAAAGGTTTGAAACACAACAATAGTGGTTGGTGACTCGTATTCTCCATAAAAATGAATTTGCTTTGATTTTTTGAACCACCTCAGCACTGCGAGACTCTTTTGATGGGACATAAAAAGTCGTATTCGGCCTCCAAACATTGTAGCGAGGTTTCAACCTTTGGCAAAGGCAACAAAGCCTTTGGCCAGTGTCAGAAAGTCTGGGCTTCGTTGCTGGAGCCTCAGAAGCCGTTTGAATCTTGACGTTATGAAGGGGTAACAAATACAATTTGATACTAATCGTCCAACTAACTGAAAAATACTGCCATTTGTTTTACAGTCACTAACACGAAGCCCGCTTTCTTCAAAAAGAACAAAACGTACAAGGCAGAAGCATGCAATGGTGCAGCAGAGACAGGAAGTTCGGGTAGGCTTCCGTGTAGCTTAGCTTCTTCTGAATGAAGTCGAACATCTCGCTCGCGCTCTTGGTGTCGACATGTTGCTGCCCGGGATGAAAAAAGATAAAATTTGAATAAAACAACGCACAGCCAGGTCTGCATCTCACTGCGCTGTGCACGCGTCTGTTTTGGGGTCAAACACGCGCGCATTGAGATAGGCTTAAAGCGTTGCCTTCGTACCATTCGTAATGAAATATCGCGCGTGCAGTTTTGCGACACTCCACGGCAGTTTTCACGCGCCGGGAATTGATTCACGTTTTTCTCGAGCGTTGCTGTCACTGCTGCACTGACTTCCCGACTGCGACCAAGGCCACCGTGATGCCTCTCAAGCAGGGGCGTAACGAGGTTAGATGGCGCCCGGGGCAAGAAGCAAGTTTGGCGCCCCCATGTTCGAACCTGAGGTCTTTCGGAGGCAAATATACTGTGTTGAAGGAAGTATTTGTGACATTGTTGGGTCTTTGCAGCGCCCCTGCAGTGATTTGGCGCCTGGGGAGTTGTGCCCCTCTTGCCCACCCTCGTTACGCGCCTGCTAGGTAGCCTTGCTGCGACGCATAAGGCACGCAAAAAAGGCGAAGCCCGAGTCAAAGGGTCGTGACCTCGCGCAGCAGCAGCGGCACGAGGAGCCAAGAAGCAGATAAACGCAGGTGCGCTGCAACCCAGCGCTGCACTGAACCAGGAATTCGACCGCGCTTTGAAGGGCGGCATTCGCGAAACACGGCCAAGCTTCACACGCAAATGAGCCGCGACAGCGAAACGAACGATATGTGCGGACGCGAAATGTCACAGGACATGTTACTGAGGAACAGAAGGCGCGCCCGCGCGCGATAGGGCGGTGACGTACCACGTTAAACCTGGACGCGATCTCTTCTTCGTCTTCGCGTCGCACGAGCTCGAAGAAGTCGAGGTGCTTGTTGAGGACTTCGTTGTCGAACTGCCGGAGCTGTGACATCACCGGTTGGATTCCGAGCAGGAGGAGCTCGTAGCGAAGATGGCAGCGGAACTCGAGGTGATCCTGAGCGAACAGCGGCAACAGTTCGCAATTCCATGTTTTCGTTTTTTTTGCGGAAAGTGTTTGTTTGACGCGTCAGCGGTCAATAGACAGTGTGATTTCTGTCGGAACCTATGCTCCACGTCTTTTCATGTGACCTCATTGTGCTGTTAAATTGCGAAACAACTGATTCACGATCATGAGAAAAACTTCGCTATTCAAGTATTGTAAAGCGAAAATGTTAGTGTTTTTCAAGTAAAAACTAATGCCAATGAAAAACCTATATCGATTTGAAGCGGAAGGACTCCAGCAAAAATCAACGAAGATTTGCTAGACACAGAAACCACAAAAGTTTTGGCTTCATCGGCAAAAAGCACTTGCTCTTTGCACGAAAGAATCCACTTTGCCAATGAAGCAAAAATCGCTTGTGCACGTTGCCAATTTTCGGTTGATTTACGAAAGATAGAAAGGGCGTTTTTTTTTCTACTATCACGAATACCACCGATTCTGGCAGCACAGCTACACGACAGATTGACAACCGCCATAACACGAC